>MDTC01038693.1_pt1 | contig 34617 bp, 34 predicted proteins | sample 811181 | NCBI WGS metagenome assembly MDTC01 (sample SAMN05326644, study PRJNA326480) | marine metagenome | isolation source: seawater | place: Pacific Ocean: North | collected 2011
GTTGGTATAAGCGGACCCTCAGGTTCTGGAAAAAGCACATTACTTGATATATTAACATCACTTATTATTCCAGATAGTGGAAAAATTTTAATAAATAAAAAAGAATTTGATCCTAAAAAATATTTTTGGGGAGAGAGAATAAGTTATATCTCTCAATCTACAGACTTATTTAATAAAAGTATAAGTTACAATATTTCATTTGGAAAAAAAGAGTTAGATATAGACAAGAAAAAAATGGAATATGCGATAAATTCGTCAAATTTAAAAAATTTTATAAAAAATCTTCCTCAAGGAATTAATACCATGGTTGGTGAAAAAGGATCACTTATTTCAACTGGACAGAAACAAAGAATTAATATTGCAAGAGCATTTTACAACAATGTAAAAGTTTTGATTTTGGATGAATCCACTAATTCTTTAGATTTTGAAAATGAAAAAAATATCTTTAATGATATTGTTAAAATAAAAAGTAACTTAATTGTAATAGTAGCATCACATAACAAAAATCTATTAGAAAACTATTGTGATCACATCTATCATTTGAATGACTTAAAGCTACATAAAATATAATTATGAAATATCATTTCTCTTTCAATAAAATAAAAAAAACTGACATATTATTACTAGATAAAAATTACTCAAATTTAGATAGTTTAAATTTTAATACATCAATTTTTGATTATAAAAAAATATATTTTTTTTTGTTTTTGTATTCTTTACTAGAATTTCTATTTAACAGGAAACACTTAAGATTAAAAGATATCTATTTTAAAAATTATTTTAGAAAAGTTAGTCCAAAAATTATAATAGGCCATCAAGCAGAGACCTTAATATTTAATGTAAAAAAATATTCTCCGTTCAGTAAGATAATTCTTTATTTGCATTGTAGGTTATATAAAAAACAAATAAATGATCTTAAAAAAGTTTTATCAAAAGCAGATATCGATTTCTTTTTTGTATGCGATCAATTACATGAAAACAAATTTAAAAAATATACTCAAGCCAAATTTATTATCAATGGTCTTTGTAAAAATAATTCTAAAATTTTAAAAAAGAAAAAAGAACAGTTTGATATCGCGTTCGTATCAGAGTACAGAAATACTAATTATCCAAATAAAACAAATCATCATAAATTTATCAAATTTGTAGCCAAAACTTTGAATAAATTCTCTTCAGAAAATAAAGATAAAAAGATAGTAATTGCACTACATAGCAATAGATCAGACAAACAAATATCAAAAAATGAAGAAATAAATTTTTATAAAAGATATTGTCCTAATTTAAAAATTATAAACCAAAATGACTCTTATGAAGTTTGCAATTCATCTAAATTATTAGTTTTAATAAATTCAAATTTAGGATGTGAATTTTTATCAAGAGGTAAAAAAGTTTTATTTTTACCATATCTAAATTTACTAGGTTCAAGATATTTTAATTATTATTTCAAAAAAGATTATTTATTTTCATATAAAAAATTTAATACAAAAACTATTTATAAAAAAATCAAATTTATTCTTTTAATGAAAAAAAAAAATTGGGATAAGATTGTAAATAAATCTAAAATAAATATATTATTTGATAAAAATAACTCAATTTTACAAAAAGAAATTAAAAAGATACTCAACAAAAAAATCAAAAAAACTTAAATTTAAATTATTTTTACATTAAAAATGAAAATTAAAAATAAATTTACATCAAAAAAAAATGTTGTAGTTACTGGTGGAGCAGGTTTTATTGGCAGTAATCTTGTCGATAAATTGGTCAAAGAAAATTATAAAGTAATTGTTATTGATAATTTTGCAACCGGTCAAATGAAAAACCTTTTAAAATCAAAAAAAAAAATTAAGATTTTAAAAGCAGATATTTATCTTGATAAAAAAAAACTTTTTAAGCATCTTAAGAATATTGATTGCATATTTCATCTTGCTGGTTTAGCTGATATTGTTCCAAGTATTAATGATCCTATTAAATATTTTAACGTTAATGTTTTAGGTACTCTTAATATTTTAGAAGCTGCTAGGAAAAACAAAATAAAAAAAATTATTTATGCAGCATCAGCAAGCTGTTATGGGATACCCGAAAATTATCCTACTCGTGAAACAGATAAAATTAAAACTGAGTATCCTTATGCGACTACAAAATATTTAGGAGAAAAACTTATTCTAGATTGGGTAAAGATTTATAATATGAAAAACTGTAGCTTAAGATTATTTAATGTTTATGGGAGAAGATCGAGAACCACAGGAGCTTATGGAGCAGTTTTTGGTGTTTTTTTAAGTCAAAAGCTTTCAAGAAAACCTCTAACAATTGTTGGTAATGGAAAACAAACAAGGGATTTCGTTCATGTAGATGACGTTGTCTCTGCTTTTTTACAAGCTTTGAAATTTGCTAAACCAGGCTCTATTTTCAACATTGGAAGTGGACGTGAGACAAATATAAATTATATAGCAGATTTAATTAGCGATTTAAAAACATTTATCCCAAAAAGACCGGGTGAACCAGATAGATCTTTAGCTTTTATTGAAAAAACAAAAAAAATTCTTAAATGGTATCCAAAAGTTAAAATTAATGATGGTGTAAATAATTTATTAAAGAATCTTAAGGATTATAAAGACGCTCCATTGTGGACACCAAAAAAAATTAAAAAAGCTACAAAAATTTGGTTTAAATATTTAAAATAAATTAAAAAAATATGTTTCAAACCTGTAATTATTGTCAGAATAAAAAAACTGTTTCCTACAAAGTAAATTTACCTTCATTTAGACATTTAGATTTAAAAAAAATTTCTGAAAAATCTTTTTTTTTAAAATGTAAAACATGTGGTTTAATAAATTCTTTTCAAAAAAATCAGTCAAAAAAAAATAATCAAATGTTTAACTCATTTAATTATTTTAACTCTAAACAAACAAATCAAAAAAAATTTTATAATAACGATTTTTATTTAAGATCTCAGATTCAATCTTTTATATTTTTAAAAGAAATCAAAAAAGAGTCAAATATTTTAGATATAGGCTGTTTTGATGGAAAGTTATTATTTTACTTGAGTAAGAAATTAAAAAAATCAAATTTTTATGGATTAGATATAAATTTAAAATTGAAAAAAAATTTTCCAAAAAAAAAAAATTTTTATTTTCATAGTAATTTTAAAAATATAAAAAAAATCAAGTTTGATGTAATAATTCTTTCTCACTCAATTATGTATTTTAAAAATATAAACAAGCTATTTAAATTATTAAATAATTTGTTGAGTAATAGTGGTAAAATATTTATTCAAATTCCCGATATAGAGCAAAATCCGATAAATATTCTTTTAGGAGATCAAAAAAATATTTTTAATATTAACTCTATGAAAAGGATAAGTATTATGTCTGGTTTTAAAGTAGTTAATATTGAAAAGAAGAAATTTAAGAGAGAAATTTTGTTTACTATAAAAAAGAATTCGCGTAAGATGGTATTAACAAAAAATTTTAAAAATAATTTACTAGAAAATTCTTTATTAAAAATTAAAAGATTTAAAATAAATGCAAATCGTAAATTTTTAAAAGAAAAATATTCAATATTTGGAACTACAATCAATTCGGCTTTTTTACATGAACTACTTAAAAAAAAAACCAAATATTTTATTGATGAAAATAAAACAAAAAATTTATTTAGAAATCTTAAAGTTGTTAAACCAAAAAAAGGAAAAATTAATTTAGACGTTATAGTACCATTTGATGAAAAAAAAATATTTTTGCAAAAATTAAAGAAAAAATATAATAGTAATTTTTTATTCGTATAATATGAAACACATTTTAATAGGTAACGGAATAATATCTCTAAGTACAGCTTTTAAAATCTTACAATCAAACAAAACAGATAAAATTATTATTGTAGGACCTGCTACTAGAGAAGGCTCGGCCTCAAAAGCTGCGGGAGCTATGCTTAATTCATTTGCCGAATTTAATCCACTTACTTTAAAAACAAAGGCAGGTACCGAGTATTTTGAAATAAGTAGAAAGGCAACTAAAAAATGGCCCTCATTTATTGAAGATATATTTAATTTTTCAAACGAAGAAGATTTAAAAAACTTACCCAAAAAAACAGAAATTTATTCCTCAGGTTATTATGGGATGGGAACTTATATTTTAAACAATGCATCAGCTGATGAATTTGACGATGCAAATTTTGAAGCTATTATTTTTGCATTAAATAAATTTCAGGAAAATTATGAATTTGTTAACCCTAAAGAAATACCAAATTACTTTCCATCTCAAAAAAAAAGGGCTTTAAAAGCTATATTTATTCCTGGCGAAGGTTGGCTAAACCCTAATATTATTTTAATGCAGCTTGACCAAATTTTAAAAAAAAATGATAGAGTTGAATACATTGATGCAAAAGTAGATAGATTATTTTCATCGAATGGTAAAATTACTAAAGCAAATTTAGATAATTCAAAATCTATAGAGGGCGATAATTTTTTAATTGCAAATGGTGCAAGTTCAGAAGAATTAATAATTAAAAGTAAACTAGGAATTAAACTTCAAAAAATGTTCTATGGAGTAGGTGTTTCTGTAGAACTGGATACTCAAGGAAATCCACTCAAGAATTGCATTAGAACTCCTAACCGAGGGGGTGGGTGCGGGATATACTCAATTCCACATTATTTAGGAGAAAATCAAACTAAAGATCATATAATGGTAGGAGCTACAAATTATATATCTAATGAGCCAAAAAAATTTCCTAGAATATCCGGCGTTCAATCTTTACTTAACAATGCAATTAATGAGATTAATAATAATTTTTATGCCGCTACTTTAGTGAAAATCAATGTTGGCTGGAGACCAACTACACAAGATACATTTCCTTTAATTGGTAAGACATCATTGAGCAATTTATTTATAGCAACAGGTACAAAAAGAGATGGATTTCACAATGCTCCAATTATTTCTGAAAATCTCTCAATGATGATGCAACAAAAAAAACCAAATATTGACTTGAACACTTTTATGCCAGAAAGAGATTTTTTAAAACAAATAAATAGAGAAGATGCAATTGAAACTATTGTGAATGGTTTAATGAGCGAACATTATCAACATGATTATAATCCACCTAATATTAGGATGAATGAGATGGTTAGAAAGACTCATAGAGAGGAAGTAGAAAAGCTTCATGATAAAATTGGAGCCAAGGATTGGGGTATACCTCAAGAATTGGTACCTATGTATAAAAGAGGTTATGCTAAATAAATTTTATAATCAAACCAATCTTGCAAAAAAAATTAAAAATTTAAAAAAAAACAAAAAAAAAATTGTTTTATGTCATGGAGTTTTTGATCTAGTTCATCTTGGGCATATAAAACATTTTGAAGAAGCAAAATCAAAAGGGGATGTACTAGTTGTTTCAGTTACTTCAGATAGATATGTTGAAAAAGGACCTGGTAGACCCTTTTTTAATGAAAAGCAAAGGATTCAATTTTTAAGTAGTTTAAAACTAGTAGATTTTTTATTGCTTAGTGACTCAAAAAACGCAAACCATTCAATAAAAATAATAAAACCAAATATTTATTGTAAAGGTCCGGACTATAAAGATAATAAAAAGGATATAACAGGCCAAATAAAATTAGAAAAAAACTTAGTTAAAAAATATGGAGGAAAAATTTATTATACAGATGATATAACTTTTAGCTCTAGCAACTTAATAAATCAAGCAGATTTTTTTCACACACATTCAAAAAAAAATCTTTTTAAAATTTTAAAAAATGAATACGATTTCGAATATATCAGAAATATTTTTAAAAAAATTTCTAAACTTAGAGTTTTAGTATTAGGTGAAATAATAATTGATCAATATTGTTTTGGCGAAATATTGGGAAAATCAGGAAAAGAGCCATATTTAGTTTTTAAAAAAACAAAACTAGAGGAATATTTGGGTGGAGCATATATCATATCTAAAAGTATTTCGAATTTTGTTAAGAATGTTGAACTTATTTCTTATTTAGGTTCAGACCAAAAATATTTAAAAAAAATTAATAATAATCTATCAAGTAACCTCAAAGTAAATATAATAAATAAAAAAAATTCCCCAACAATTGTAAAAAGGAGATATGTTGATAATGTAAATAATTCAAAACTATTTGGTGTTTATGATTCTAATGATGACTTGTTGATCAAAAACCAACAGGAAAGATTATATAAAATTTTATTAAAGAAGATTAATAAATTTGATTTAATTATTGTATCAGATTACGGTCATGGACTTATATCTCCAAAAATTTCTAATTTGATATGTTCTAAAGCAAATTATTTGTCTTTAAATACTCAAATTAATTCTTCAAATATAGGATATCATAGCTTAAAAAATTATAAAAAATCTGATTGTTTATTAATAAACGAACGTGAGTTAAGATATGAACTTAAAGATAAAAATTCTAAAATTGAACTGCTCATGAAAAAACTCTCAAAAATACAAAAAGTAAGAAATTTAGTAGTCACTAGGGGAAGCAAAGGTTCAATATTGTTCAACATGAAATCAAAAAAATTTTTTTATTGTCCTGCTTTAGCACAAAAAATTATAGACAAAGTTGGCGCCGGTGATTCGATGTTATCTTTAATTTCTTTGTGTTTTTACTCAAAATTAAATGAAAATCTCTCATTAGTAATCGGTTCACTAGCAGCAGCTCAATCGGTTGAGACAACTGGCAACAAAAATTCTATTGATAAAGTTTTATTAATGAAATCCCTTAAATACTTATTAAAATAAATGAAAAATATTTTTGTTACTGGTGGAGGAGGCTACGTTGGAGCTCAACTTGTCCCATTCCTTTTAAAAAAGGGCTTCAATGTTACTGTAATCGACTTATTCATTTATGGAGAGAATGTTATTGAAGAACATCAAAACCTAAAAATAATAAAAGGTGATATTAGAGATCAGAAATTACTCGATGAACATCTCTCGAATACAGATATTGTAATTCATTTAGCATGTATTTCTAATGATCCAAGTTTTGAACTAAATCCAAAACTTGGTAAATCGATAAATTTAGATGCATTTGAACCTTTGGTCAAAATCTGTAAAAAAAAAAAATGTTAAAAGATTTGTCTATGCGTCTTCATCTTCTGTCTACGGGATCAAGAAAGATAAGAACGTACATGAGGGTATGTCTCTTGAACCATTAACAGATTACTCCAAATATAAAGCTGAATGTGAAAAAATATTATTTAAATATAGTTCAGAGGAATTTGTTACCACAGTACTTAGGCCAGCTACAGTTTGCGGATATTCAAAAAGACAAAGGCTAGATGTGGTTGTGAATATTTTAACAAACCTTGCTTATCATAAAAGAGAAATAAGTATTTTTGGTGGAGAACAATTAAGACCAAATATACATATTAAAGATATGCTCAGAGCTTATGAAACAATAATTAATGCAGAAAAAAATCTAATTAATGGAGAAATATATAACGTAGGATTTGAAAATTTAAGTATAAACCAAATATCAAATAAAGTTATAAAGGAAATAGGTAGTGACGTAAAAATTAAGAAAACTAGATCGGATGATAATAGGTCTTATCATATATCATCTAGAAAAATACAAGATAAATTAAAATTTAAAACTAAATATACCGTCGACGATGCAATTTATGAATTACATGAGGCATTCAAAAATAAAATATTTTTGAATACTCTAGACGACATTAAATATTTTAATATAAAAGTAATGCAAAAAATAAACCTTGAATAAAATAATTAAAAATCTTGAAAAAAAAGCTTTAGAACTAAGAAGAAAAACATTCTTAAAGTTTATTGAAAAAAAAGAAGCACACCTTGGAGGTAGTTTTTCAATGATAGAATGTCTAATTACTTTGTATTATTTTTTCTTAAAAAAAAATGATAAATTTATTTTGAGTAAATCACATGCTTCTTTTCCTCTATCGATACTTTTAAGAAATAAAGGCTATAAACCTAAATTAACCACTCATTTAGAAATTGATAAAAAAAATGGAATCAATTGCACCACAGGAAGTTTAGGCCATGGATTACCAATCTCAACGGGTATTGCATTTGCAAGAAAAGTGCTGAAAATTAAAGGTAGAGTTGTTGTTATGATTAGTGATGGAGAGTGCCAAGAAGGAACTACTTGGGAGTCTTTATTAATTTCTTCCAAACACAACTTAAATAATTTAATTGTAATTGTGGACTATAATAAGATTCAAGCACTGTCTAGAATTCAAGATGCTTTACCTCTTAAAAGTTTAAAAAAAAAATTTCTTGCATTTAATTTTGAATGTAAAGAGATTAGAAACGGACATTCATTTTTGCAGCTCATTAAAACTTTTAAAAATTTAAAACCAAAAAAGCCAACTGTAATTATTATTAATACTATAAAAGGTAAAGGTATAAAAGAATTTGAAAATGATCCTGTTTGGCATGCAAGACAACTTAAAGAAAAAGATATTATGATCGGTTATAAAAGACTTGGTATATAGCTCAAAAATTTATTTTAATGAGAAGAAAATTTGGAAAAATAATAAACGATTTAGCTAACAAAGATAAAAAAATTGTTTTACTAGTGGGAGATATAGGATATGGAATTTTTGACGAGTTCAGAAAAAATCATCCTAAAAAATTTTTTAATATGGGTATTTGTGAACAAAGTCTTATTGGAGTTGCAGCTGGAATGGCATTAGAAGGATTAAAACCATGGGTTTACACAATAACTCCTTTTTTAATTGAACGTCCTTTTGAACAAATTAAACTTGATATAAATCAACAAAAAGCCAACGTTAAATTGGTTGGTTTTGCAGATTATCCCAATCTAGGCCCAACTCACTCAGAACTTAACGCTAAAAAGTTAATGTCCCTCTTCAAAAATATTAAATCTTTTTATCCAAAAAATAGTGAAGAAACAAAAAAATTCACTTTTCAAAGTTACAAAAGTGATAAACCTTGTTTTATCTCTTTAAAGACAGATATTACTTTGGGTAAAAAGTGGTAATAAAAATAATATGAAATATTTCTTATCAAAAACAGAGATAGAACTTTCAAAAGAATTTGAAAAAAAAGGATACATTATAAGAAATATTAAAAATATTAAAGATCTCAAATTAATAAAACAAACTATTTTAAATTCTATAAAGAAAAATATAAAAATCAATTTTAAGAGAAAAAACTGTGACTCTGAAATTTTAAATTTTTTTCACAAATATATAAAAAAAAATTATATTAATGATTTTAGATTAAAAATATTTAATGAAATTAATTCTAAAATTGAATTTAAAAAAAGCTATTATAATATATCAAAAGAATTTTTAGATCTTTTAGTTGGCAATGAGCTAGCAATTCAGAGAAGAATTAATTTAAGTATTCAAATGCCAAAAGATAATACATCATTACTTCCTTTGCATTCAGATGTTTGGTCTGGAGACTCCCCTTTTGAAGTTGTAGCTTGGCTCCCTTTGGTAGATTGCTATAAATCCAAAGGAATGTTTATTTTACCACCAAGCAAATATGATAAGTTAAAAAAAATTTTTCTAGATCCAAAAATTAAATCTTCCAAAAAAATATATTATAAACTCAAAAAAGATCTTGAATGGATTAAAATAGACTACGGTCAAATTCTGATTTTTAATCAATGCTTACCACACGGTAATATTGTAAATGAGACCAAGGAAACTAGATGGTCTTTAAATTGCAGATTTAAAAGTATTTTCACACCCTATAACGAAAAAAAATTAGGTGAATTTTTTGAACCTATCACTTTAAAAAAAATATCTGAAATTGGCATGAAATACCATCTTCCTAAAATCAATGAAAAAAGTTAAAGGATATAATTTTAGTAGAGATTTTATGAATGATCGTGCACCTCAGCATGTACAGAATATAATTATAAAAGATTTTTGTGATAAAAAAAAACTTAAACTTTTATTAAGCTCAACCGAGTATTCAATGAAAGGCTCTTATCATATTTTAGAAGAAATGACACAAAATTTAAAAAAAATTGATGGAATAGTTGCTTATAGTGTTTTTCAAATGCCTGAAGATGAAAAAAAAAGAAACAAAATTATTAAAAAAATCATCAATCAAAAAAAAATTTTAGGTTTTGCAGTAGAGCAATTAATTATTTCCTCTTTAGAGGACATTAAAAAAATTGAAAAATTATGGCAAATTAAAAAAACATTGCCGTTTTGTTTGAAGAGATGAAAAAATTAAAAAATTACCTATCTTCTTTACATAATAGCACTAAAAGAAATTATTTATTTAGAATGAATGATAGTAAAGTCTATTGTATGGGTATTGCCCAAAAATACTCAAAAGATTATTGGGATGGAAACAGGAGATACGGATATGGCGGCTATAAATATATTGAAGGGAGATGGAGGTTAATGGCAAAAAAATTAATAAGAGATTATAATCTTACTGAAAAATCAAAAATTCTAGATATTGGCTGTGGCAAAGGATATTTGCTTTATGAAATACAAAAGATTATTCCAAATATTAAATTATATGGATTTGATATTTCAAAATACGCAATTAAAAGGATGCAAAAAAATTTAAAAGGAAAGTTTAAGGTTGGAGATATAAGAAAAAAATTTCCCTATAAAAAAAAATTTTTTGACTTAACAATTTCACTTGGGGTTCTTCACAACTTACTGTTACCAGAAATAAAACATGCAATATCTCAAATAAATTTTGTTTCAAAAAAAAGCTATATTATGGTTGAGAGTTATAGAAATAATAAAGAATTATTTAACCTACAATGTTGGGCGCTAACTTGTAAAGCTTTTTACAATAGAAAAGAATGGTTGTGGATATACAAACAATATAAATTTAAAGGTGATTTTGAATTTATTTACTTCAAATGAAAAAAATTAAATTTTATAGTTTAGGAGTTACACAAGGTCTGGAAATTAAAAAGTACTTAAGAGAGTATAAAAGTTTCCTAACTAAGGGTCAGTTTATATTAGGTAAAGAAGTTTTGGAATTTGAAAAAGCAATATCAAAAAAAATTAAAAAAAAATATACTGTAGGAGTAAGCTCTGGAACAAATGCAATTTATTTAGCTTTATTAGCTGCAGGTATAAAATACGGAGATCATGTTTTAGTTCCTTGTTTATCATGGGTTTCTACATTTACCGCTGTAAAAAAAATTGGAGCTATACCCATTGGTGTTGACATCAATAACAATCAATTAATGGATATAAACAAAATACAAAAAAGAATAACAAAAAATACAAAATGTTTAATTTATGTAAATTTTACTGGTCATGTTGAAAATCTAGATACACTTAAAAAAATTTGCCTTAAAAATAAAATTAAATTTATAGAAGATGGCGCCCAATCTTTTGGAGGCATGTGTAAAAATAAACCAGTGGGTAGTTTTGGAGATTTCGCGTGCTTTAGTATGAATCCGGTTAAAGTTTTCTCTGGAATAGGTGATGCCGGTACAGTTTCTACCAATTCTAAAAAAAATTACGATAAGTTAAAATCTTTAAGATACGCCGGTACTATTAATAAACAAAAAGTAGTTTATCCCGAACTTAATCATAAAATTGATACTTTACATGCAATTATTTTAAATCGTAAATTAAAAAATTTAAAAATTAATTTAAATAAAAGAATAAAAATTGCAAAAATGTATGATAAATTTTTAAGTTCAAAATTCATCAAAAAACCAAAAATATATAAAAATTTTGAACATATCTATTATACTTATACTATCAAAGCTGAAAAAAGAAATAAGTTAATAAAATATTTAAAAAAAAGAAAAGTTGAAACAAAAATTCATCACCCTTACCTGATATCTGACCACCCAGGATTAAAAAATAAATTTAATGATAATAAAAATTTTCCGATTGGTAAAAAAACTATAAGGGAGATCATATCTTTACCAATACACCAAGGTATAAGAAAAAAGGAAATAACTAAAATTAATGACTGTATAAAAAAGTTTTATAATGAAAAATAAATTTTCTAATAAGATATTTAAATTAGATAATAAAGGTAAATCACCAGCTTTATTTTTTAAAGAAAAAATTCCAAATATTAATAATAAAGTAATTAAAAAATTAAAAAATTTTTCTAAACAAAATCAAAATTTAAATGTAAGGATTTGCCTACATCGCAGTAAAAAAGTAAAAATGCATAATATGATTGTTTTATTGAATAAAAAAAATAAGTCTACAATCCATTCACATCATGACACAGATGAAGTATACCAGATGATACAAGGAAAAATGCAAGTAAATGTTTTCAATAAAAAAGGAAAAAAAATTAGAACTTTTACTATGTCACAAAAAAATAATTTTTTATTAAGGATAAATGCTGGGATTATTCATCAGACAAAGCCTTTAACTGATAAAGTAATATTTTGTGAAAATAGGCTTAGACCTCATAAATATTAATGACTAGAAAATCAGATAGTATATTGGAAAAAGATTTTGAAAAGAATGGCCCCACATCACTTGGTTTAAACACTAATTATATGTGGAATAACGACCCAAAAAAATTATTTATTTCAATGGCGAGATATAAATTTGTATCTAGGATGATCAATGGTAAAAAAAATATATTAGAAGTGGGTGGAGAACCATTCAGGAGCAGAATAGTTAAGCAAACTGTGAAAAATTTGACAGTAATTACAAAAGAAAAATTTACTTTTGATGAAGGGAAAAAGGGGGGTAAAAATAAATTTAAAATTAATTTTATTTTAGAAAACCCAGTAAAAAAAAAACTAAATTTTAAAAATAAATTTGATGCTATTTATTGTTTAGATTTTATAAACAAACTTTCTAAAAAAGAAAATATTTTTTTCTTAAACAATATTTTGCATAATTTAGATAAAAAAGGTATTTTTCTACTAGGAACACCGTCAAAAGAGTCTTCTAATCACGCTTCTGATATATCAAAAATTGTAAATAAAAATCTTTATAGCTCTAATGATTTAAAGAAATTATTAAAAAAGTATTTTGGGAATGTTTTTATCTTCTCAATGAATGATGAAGTAGTGCACACTGGATATTCTAAAATGGCTCATTATCTCATCGCTTTATGTGCTAATAAAATTAAATGAATAAGAATAATTATTCTAAATTAGGTAAATCTACTAATTATGTTTGGAATAATGATCCAAAAAGACTTGGTATTACTCTAGCTAGGTATAAATTTGTTTCAAAAATGGTTAGCCTTAACGAGTCAATTTTGGAGATAGGATGTGGAGATTCATTTCAAAATAGAGTTGTAAAACAATCTTGCAAATCACTCACAGCTATTGATATAAATAAAGAATTAATAATAGAAGCAAAATACAATAAATCAAAAAATTATCCAGTTAAACATATCTCGCATGATATTATTTCAAAACCTATATCAAATAAAAAAAACTTATTCGACGGAGTTTTTTCTTTAGATGTTCTTGAACATATAGATAAAAAAAAAGAGAAAAAATTTATTAAGAATTCAATATTTAATTTAAAAAAAAATGGTTATCTAATTGTAGGCATGCCTAGCATCGAGTCGCAAAAATATGCGTCTTATAAGTCTAAAATAGGACATATTAATTGTAAAACCGGCGATGATCTAAAAAATTTATTTGAAAAATTTTTTTACAATGTATTTCTTTTTTCAATGAATGATGAAGTTGTGCATACAGGGTTCAATAAAATGGCTCATTATTTAATTGCACTATGTACAAATAAAATTAAATAAAAAATAAAATAAATAATGAAATATTTAATTTTTATCATTTTGCTTCCAATTAATTTATTTTTGTTACTACTTATTAAAATTTTTAAAAAATTTTTAAATATAAAATTTTACAAGATAAGAACAGAAAGAATAGGGCACTTATTCTTTAATACTTTGTTATTTATTGAAAGAAAGAAAAAAAAAATTTATCATCAAAATAAAAAAATTAATTTTATAATACCATATATTGATAATCAATCAATTATATCTAATAAATATCTTTTAAGATTTTGGAAAAAATTTTTACGCTTCCATAAAAGTAAGTTAATAAAATATTTATTATTGACAGACGAAAAAATTTTTAAAAACAACGATTTAAAATTAAATGTAATAACTTATGATTATAACGGTACATTAGATAATTTAACCACAAAAGTTTTTTTTTCAAAAAATGAATTAGAAAAAGGTTTTAGTTTTTTAAAAAGTTTTGGTCTTAATAAAGACGATAAGTTTGTTTGTCTTCTTGTTAGGGACAATAATTATTTAAAAAAAAAATTTCCTAATAAAGATTTTTCTTACCATGACCATCGGAATTCTAATATTTATAATTATGAAAAAGCTTGCAAATATCTTATTTCTAAAGGAATATTTATTTTTAAGATGGGTTTATATAGCGATAAAAGATTGAAATTAAATAAAAAATATTATTTTGATTATGCTAACAGCAATGTGAGAAGTGACTTTTTTGACATATTTCTAAGCGCTTACTGTTATTTCTGGATCTCAACTGGAACAGGTCTTGACGCGTCTAATTATGTTTTTAACAAACCAATTTTATATACAAATAGATCTCCAATTGGCTACTTAATGGCCAAAAATAATTCCTTGTCATTAATAAAACACCACTACGATGCAAATTTAAAGAGGAATTTAACTTTGAGGGAGATTAATAATAATTCTCTTATTAATGCTGCAACATCTTCTGATTATTTAGAAAAAGGAATAAACTTAGTTGAAAATAGCGAAGAGGAAATTTTTTTATCTACTCAAGAATTATATGAAAGTTTAACTGATAATTTTAAATTTATTAAAGAACGTGAAGAATTAAATCTTAAAGCAAGAAAACTGATTAAATATGATAGCAAATTTTTTTTGGATATCAATTTCAATAATATAGAAAATTTTAAAAACCATCCCTTTTTTTCATATAATTTTCTAATGAAAAATCCAAATTTATTGAATTAAACTACAACACTTAATGAAATTTAACACAATAAATATAATTATAAATCTTGCAAAAAATTTTTATAAGCAATTTTTTCTGTTAGTAACGCTCACTATTATTGATGGATTAATTTTAGCAGGATCTGTCATATCTATCGTGCCTTTAGCAGATTATATAATTGATCCACAATTAAATAACCCTAGTAAAATTACAATAATACTCACTAAATTTTTAAATGATTTTAGTATTGGAATAAGTTTATACAGTTTTGCTTTTTTATTTATCTTCTTAAATTTTTTTAAAGCAATTTTTAGTATATTTATTAATTATGTAATTTTGAAAACAAAATATTCAATATTAGTTAATTTAACGCAAAGCTTATTAAATGATATTTTTTCTTCGAGATGGTCATTTTTCAATGATTTAGGCCCAGGAAAATTATTTAACACATTAAGAATTGAACTACCAAAAGTTGGTGATATGACCGGGAGGATTTGCAATATTATAGCTATATTTTTTCAACTAACATTTTATTTAATAATTCCTATTTATTTAAATATTAGTTTTACAATCGTTGTTTCAATTTGTTTTCTAATCTTAATGTCATTAAATAAATTTTTAAAAAATTCATCTAAAGGTTATGGAAAATTGAATACTGATACAGCGAATAGATTCGCAGCAACTATCAGCGAAACTCTATTAGGAGCTAAATTTCTTTTATCCAGTGGTTTAAAAAAGTTTGTAATTAAAAAAAATATTTCTGCATTATCTAAGCATATTGATCCCTCTATCAAATTTGCCTTGATTCAATCTTCTTTAGAACAACTAATTAAGCCTATATCTGTAATTATCATTTTATTTGCAATGATTTTAACAATTGAGAATAACCAAAGTTTACCAGAATATGCTGCATTATTTTGGAGCTTTATGGCCATAATCCCTTTGATTGGAAAAATTTTATCTAATTATTTATCTATTGTGAATTTATCTGCAAGTTATGAACAATTAATTTTTTTAAAACAGAAGTCTGTTAAACATAAAGAAGAGTTTGGTAAAATTAAATTTGATAATCTAAAAAAAGATATTATTTTTAAAAATGTTGAATTTTCTTACAAAGATAAAAATGTTCTAAATAATTGTAATTTTCAAATTTTGAAAAATAAGTTGAATATTATTCAAGGTCAATCTGGTGTTGGAAAATCAACAATTATTGATTTAATTACAGGTTTGCAAATCCCAAGCAAAGGAGAAATAAAAATAGACGAAATAAACTTAAATAAATATCATTTAGAAGAATACAGGAAAAGTATTAGTGTTATAAATCAAGAACCATTTTTATTTTATGATTCTATTTTAAATAACATTACTTTAAACAAAACAAACTTTGATTTAATCAAAGTTGAAAAAATTTTAGAATTTTTAGACGCAAAAAGTTTTATAGAAACTTTACCCCAGGGAATTAATACTTTTGTTGGTGACCGCGGAACAGAAATATCAGGTGGTCAGAGGCAAAAAATAATTCTTGCACGAAATTTAATGAAAGATCCAAAAATTTTAATTTTGGATGAAGCAACAAACGCAATAGATAAGTCCTCAGAAAGAAAAATTATTAATTATTTAAGATCAATTACTTTTAAGATGACTATAATTCTTATAACTCATCAGAATTTTGAGATTGAAAAAAATGATAACATTATTAAAATTTAGAATAAAAAATAAAGCTTTGAGAATATTCAATCTTATATAAGTTGAATATTTAACCAATTTATTAGAAAACTTATTCAAATCTTATACACGTGAGTAAAAAAATTATTTGTATAATTCCTGCAAGAGAAAATTCTAAAAGAATTAAAAAAAAAAATCTTAAAATTTTCTTAAATAAACCTTTAGTTTATTGGACACTAAAATTCTCCACAAAATTGAAAAATGTAAATAAAATTATATTTACTAGCGACTCAAATGTAGTTTTAAGTGTAGCCAAACCTTTTAAAAAAATTAAAAAACTTCTTAGGCCAAAAAAACTTGCTAATGATAAAACTCTTATGAAAGATGTTTTACTAAATGCATTATCTAAAAAAGATAAAAAAATTTATGCGGGTATATTACTGTTGCAACCAACCACTCCATTTAGAAACTTAAAAAAATTTAATAGATATTTAAAAAATTTTAAAAATAAAATTGGTAATTATTATAGTGTTAGTTTTAAGCATAAAACTAATCATAAATGCTACTTAGAAAAAAAATTGTTTTTTTTTAAAAAGGGAAAGGTTTGTTATCAAACTGGATCTCTGATATTAATAAGTATGAAAAGTTTTTTGAAAAAGAAGACTTTAAGTATAAACAACTCTTTCCCAATTGTATCTGACATTCAACATGAAAATTTTGACATTGATAATATTGAAGATTTCAATCGAGCTCAAAAAATACTTAAAAAAAAATTCACTAAACCTTTCGTTAATTTATTTCACACATGAAAAATATTAGAATAGCTGCAAGATTAGATATTAAAAGTCTTAATGTAATCAAAGGTATACAGTTTGAGTGTTTGAGGGTTGTAGGAAAACCCTCAATCTTATCAGAATATTATTATAACTCTGGCATTGATGAGATAATTTTTTTAGACACTGTAGCCAATTTATATAATAGAAGTAAACTTACTTCGATTGTAAATGAAGCTTCAAAAAATATTCATATACCATTAACAGCTGGAGGTGGAGTAAAAACAATTCAAGACTTCAAAGATTTATTAAAAGCTGGAGCTGATAAAGTTTTTATAAATTCTTATGCTACAAAAAATCCACAAATACTTAGTGATGCTGCTAGAGTTTTTGGTTCTCAATGCATTGTTTTATCAGTTGAGGCAAAAAGAATTTCCGATAATAAATGGGAAGCGTACATTGATAGCGGAAGAGAGAGAACTGGCAAAGATGTAATGGAATGGGTTCAAAAAGCTGAAGAATTAGGAGTGGGAGAAATCTTTTTAACTTCGGTTGATAGAGATGGAACAAAAAAAGGTTTAGATGATGAATTAATTGAAAATGTAAGTATGCAAACTAATTTATCATTAGTAGTATCTGGAGGATTTAAAGACTTGAGCCAGATTAAAAAGTTGTCCAAAATTTCTAATATAGATTGTTTGGCTATCGGAAGTGCTTTGCATTATGATATACTTAAAATTGAAGAAATAAAAAAAGAGTTTAAAAAATATAAATTTTTAGTAAGGGGATTAGAAAATACTACTAAGAAAAATAAAAACCCTAAACTCGATATCAATTTAAAAAAAGATTATAATTATTACTCTTTAAACCAAATGAACACCGAGAATCTTAAGGTTAAAAAAATAAATTTAAGTAATTTTAATTTTAATATAAAAAAAAATAATGATTTTGAGATCGGTGTAATAAACTTTGGAGTTAATAACTTACAAAGTGTTATTTCTTCATTAAAAAAAACAACTCAGAAAAAAGTTTCGTGGATAGATTCTCCTACAGAAATCGAAAAAGCTAAAGTGTTAATTTTACCAGGTATAGGAGCTTTTGGATGGGCAATGAATAACTTAAAAAAATTAAAAATACTTGACTCAATTATTAAAAATGTAAATTCTGGAAAACCTATACTTGGTATTTGTCTTGGAATGCAATTATTATTTGATAAAAGCTTTGAATTTGGAGAGCACAATGGATTAGGTTTGTTAGAAGGCAATGTAAGTGAGCTTAAAAAAAAAGATAATTTGAAAATTCCGCATATTGGTTGGAATAAAGTTTTTTATAATTCAAAAAATAATGATGGCAAACTTATTGAAAGCAGTTCAGATAATTTATATTATTTTGTTCATTCTTTTAAGGTTGACATCCCTAAGAGAAAATATAAAAATTATCAAACTAAATATGGAGATAATACTTTTTGCTCTGCTATTGAGCACAAAAACATTTTTGGAGTACAATTTCACCCAGAAAAAAGTGGAAATAGTGGTATAAAAGTTTTAAATAATTTTTTAAAAATTACTATTTAACGAAAAATTCGATGGAAGAAAAAGTAGAATTCACAAAACTTATATTTGATTTAGATAAATATAAAACTTATAACAAAAAAAATAGTTTTATACTCGATAAACAACTTCAGAAATTACCAAAAAAAGTACAATTCTGTAAGTTATGTATAGGCTCCAATCAAAGACCTAGAACAGAATTTGATAAAGATGGAGTATGCAATGCATGTAGATACGCCAGAGACTTAAAATTTTCAAAGAACGGAATCGATTGGAATAAAAGGGAAGAAGAACTTAAAAAACTTTTAGACAAGCATCGATCAAAAGATGGAAGTTGGGATTGTATTGTTCCAAGTAGTCATGGCAAAGATAGTGCATTAGTTGCTCATCAACTGAAAGAAAAATATGGTATGCATCCTCTTACAGTTACGTGGGCCCCGTTTATTTATACTTCAATAGGTATGAAAAACTTTGTCGAAATGACCCACAAAGGTTTTGATGGTCTTACTGCTTGGCCAAACGGAATAACACATCGAAAACTATCTAGAATTGGTTTTGAAATAAAAGGAGACCCATTTGAAGCATTTGTATACGGCCAAAAAGCCTATCCTTTTCAAATTGCGGTAAAATTTAAAATACCTTTAATATTCTACGGTGAAAATGGAGAGGTTGAATATGGAGGTACTTTTAAAAATGTTAATAAATCACATGAGTCACCTGAGGATTGGGAGGAAGAATATTATAAAGGAGCGGGATTTGATACTGTGCTCAAAGCTGGTCATGAAATGGGAATAATATCAGATAAAGAATTAAAAAATGGATGTTTCGACTTTTATAGGTCGCCACCACTCGAAAAAATTAAAGAACTTGGAATTGAAATGCATTGGTGGTCATATTACAAAAGATGGTTGCCTCAAGAAAATTATTATTACGCCGTCGAAAATACAGGTTTTACACCAAATACAAAAAGGACCGACTCCACTTACACAAAATTTGCAAGTATAGATGACAGATTAGACCCTTTTCACTGGTATTTAGCTTTTATAAAATTTGGTTATGGAAGAGCAACTAGAGATGCTTGCAGCGATATAAGGTGTGGACATATAACAAGGGAAGAAGCCGTTTCGCTAGCGCACAAATATGATCATGAATTTCCTAAAACACATTTTAATGATTTCTTAAATTATTTGGATATTAGCGAGGAACATTTTTGGAATATAATCTCAAAATACAGATCTCCTAACATGTGGCATAAAGATAGTAACGGTAAATGGGTAAGAAAAGTAGTTGTCTCCAATGAAAATATATTTGGAGAAAAACCAAAAGAAATTTAATATTTATTTTGTAATTTATGAATTTAGACAGCCTGATTTATGGTGGGGAATTTCCATTAGATTTAAAAAAAACCATTAAATTCAGAAATTTAAAAATTTTAAATAAAGGGTCGTACACATTATCTGGAAGATCAGCCCTATATCTAATCATTAAACATTTAAGTAAAAATCGCATAAGGAATGCTATTTTGCCACATTTAATTTGCAAAAGTGTTAATGATGTTTTTAAAAATGAAGGATTTAAGCTTTTCTATTATGAAATTAACAAAAATTTCGAACCTGTAATTAATAATTTTTTTCAGATAAATAATTCAATAATTTTAGTAAATCATTATTTTGGTTTAGTGAATAATAATATAAATAAGATAAATTCAATTAAAAATAAAAATTCTTTCATTGTAGAGGATTTTTCACATTTACATCCAGATAAAAATTTAAAAAAAAATAAGAGTCTAAAATTTTTAAGCTTAAGAAAGACAGGGTTTTTCCCTTTAGGCGGATGGGCAAATATACCGGAACAAAATTTTAATATAAATTCTAATGATATATCATTGCAAAATAAAATTATTAAATTTAAAAATGAAAAAAATATATATCTTAAGAGAAAACTTGAACAAAGGAATTTAAAACTAGAAAAAAAAAATTTAAATAAATTGAAAAAAATTGAAAAAAATTTGTCTCAAAATTATAAAAAACATATTTGTAAAAAAAATCAATCTCTAATCTTAATTTCAAAAAATATAAAAAAATCTCTACTGCAAAGAAAAAAAAACTGGAATATTGCAGATAAAATTTTAAATAAATATTCAATTAAAAATTTTAAAAAAAATAAATTTTACTTTTCATATATAATTTTCTGTAAAAATAGAGACAAAGTTAGGAAAGAGTTAATCAAAAATAATATTTACTGCCCTGTGTATTGGAAAATTAATAAAAAATTACCCTTAAATAGTTTTAGCAGATATTGTTCAGAAAATATGCTGTCTATACCAATAGATCAAAGATATACTAAGTCTAGAGTTAAACAAACAAGTAAATTGATAGAGAAAATTGTTAAAAATATTAGATAGTTATAAAAATATTACTGAATGGGAGAAAACTATACATGAATTGTCCCATCTAAATAAAACTATTTTTTTACTGCCACAATATATAAACGCTCATTTAAACTATAAAAGTAAGGGGAAATTACTTTTTTTTAAAGAAAAAAATTTATTTTTTTTTCATTCTTTCGTTTTAAATGAAACAAAAATAAAAAATACAAAATATAAAATTAAGGATATCACAAATCCTTATGGTTATAGCGGTTCCATCAGCAACATAAAAGATAGAAAAATATTAAAAAAGATTTTTGATTATTACAAAAATTATTTAGATAAAAACAAAATATTGTTGGAACTTTCTATGACTTGTAAAGAAAATTCAGATTTTTCATTACCATTTAATTATAAAAAAAACTATGTTAAAAAAGTTTGTTTCATAGATATTAAAGAAAAAAATAACTCAATCCTAAAATCAAAAAATCAGAACATGGTTAGAAAAGCCTTAAAAAACAAACTTAAAATAGAAATTTCATTCGACAGTAAAGACTTAGAAAATTTCAAGAAAATTTATTCATCTTTTTTAAAAAGAAAGAAAGCCGATAAAAAGTATTCATTAAAAAAAAATTTTTCAAAAAATGCCATTTATCTTATTAAGAAAAAATATTTATTTTTTATAAAAATACTAAACAATGAGAACAAAGTAGTTTCAATCGGTCTTTTTTTTATTTATAATGGACATGCTTTATACCACTTTTCTGCATCAATAAATAATAAGAACAATAACGGCGCTTTTGAATTAATGATATTCCAATGTTTTAAATTTTGTCAGCTAAAAAAATTTAAAAGTATATATCTTGGAGGAGGCTTAACAAGCTCTAGCGATGATAATTTATTTAGATTTAAAAAAAAATTGTCAGACAAATTAGAAAATTTTTACATAATTAAAAAAATTTATAACAAAAATCTTTATAATGAAATTAAAAAACAAACAAAAAAAAACAATGATAAAAAATTTATTTTTTACAGATGAAAAAAATTTTAATAATAGCTGAAGCAGGTATAAATCATAATAGCAAAGTCGATATCGCTAAAAAGATGATCCTAGTTGCAAAAAAAAGCGGAGCCGATATCGTAAAATTTCAAACAGCTATACCCGAAGATATAGTAACAAAACATGCAAAAAAAACAGAATATCAAATTAAAAATACAAAACTTAAAAATGAAACACAATTTGAAATGCAAAAAAAACTACATTTTCCGCTTAAAATATACAAGATTTTATTTGCGTATTGCAAAAAATTAAAAATTGAATTTCTCTCAACAGCCTTTGATTTAAAAAGTCTAGAATTTTTAATTTCATTAGGCATGAAAAAAATCAAAATACCTTCAGGAGAAATAACTAATGTGCCTCTGCTAATAAAAGTAGGAAAATTAAATAGAACTACTTTCTTGTCAACAGGTATGTCAAACTTAAAAGAAATTAAAAAAGCAATAGAAATTTTACTTTATAATGGATTAAAAAAAAAAAACTTATTTATCTTACATTGTACTTCTGATTACCCTTTAGAATTAAATAATGTAAATTTAAATATTTTAGATTTATATAAAAAGGAATTCGGAAAAAACGTAGGTTATTCAGATCATACTTTAGGAAATGAAGCTGCAATGGTTGCAGTAGGCAAATCAGTGAAAATCCTCGAAAAACATTTTACATTAAATAAAAAAATGAAAGGACCAGATCATATTGCAAGTTTAGATCCGTCTCAGTTAAAAAGTTATGTTAATTCAATAAGAAAAGCAGAAATTGTGCTTGGAAAAAATAAAAAAATATTACTAAATTGTGAAAAAAATAATATTAAGGAGTCAAGAAAATCTATAGTAGCCAAAAGTTTTATTAAAAAAAACGAAAAATTTACCTTTAACAATATAACAACTAAAAGACCTAATCGCGGTATTTGTGCTAGCATGTGGAATAAAGTAGTTGGAAAAAAAGCTAAAAGAAATTTTAAGATAGATGAATTCATCGAGATTTAACAAGAAGAAAATTTTAATTATATCTACTTCAAGATCAGATTTTGGCTTACTTAAAAACACAGTACTTGAAATTAAAAAAACTAAAAACCTAAAATTTAAATTATTAGTAACTGGATCTCATTTTATATCTAAGTTAGGTTTGACAAAAAATGAAATCAAGACTTTTTTAAAACAAAATGTAGTTTTTTTAAAAACCCTTAAAATAAACGATAAAAAAAAATATAAGAATAATTTTGAATTTAAAAAATTATATAAATTTCTTAACAACTACAAGCCTGATGTTGCGCTGGTTTTGGGTGATAGATTTGAAGCTTTAATGATTACATCCTTTTTAAGCTCAAATAATATTCCAATAGCACATATTTCTGGAGGTGATTTAACATTCAATACAACTGATGATAATTTTAGACATGCAATAACAAAATTATCCTCAGTACACTTTCCAGAAAGTGAACATTCACGAAAAATTCTTCTACAACTGGGTGAGGAAAAAAAAAGAATACATAAAATTAACTCATTGTCTTACGAGACAATTAAAGGATTAAAATTTACCAAAAAAAATATTTTAGAAAAAAAATATGATTTTAAATTTGATAAAAAATTTGTTCTTTTCACCTTTCATCCAATCTTGGGAAAAGAAAAAAATATTTTAGTAGCAAAAAAGGTATTTAAATATTTAAATGATATAATAAAGAAATTTTCATTAAAATGCGTCGTAACTTATCCTAATTCAGACATAGGATTTGAAAATATACTTGACGAAATTAAAAAACTTAAAAAAAATAAAAATTTTTTAATAATCAAAAATTTAGGAATTATTGATTATTTGTCTTTATTAAAAATTTCTGAGCTATCTATGGGTAACTCTTCGAGCTGTTTAATTGATGCATATTATCTTAATAAAAAGTCTCTTTTAATAGGCAATAGACAAAATGGAAGAAAATTTCATTCTAAAAAAATTCTCAAAGCATCTTATTCTGAAAAAGATATTAATCAAAAATTTAAAAAATTGATATATTTAAAAGAAAAATATTCTCAAGAAAAAAAAATTGCTAAGTCACCTAATCGTATTGCAAACGTGCTAAATAAAATTTCTTTACCTTTGGGGACATTAAAGAAATTTCAAAAAAAATAAAGTTATAATCATGAATAAAAATTATATAAATTTTATTGATGTACTAAGAGCGTTTTCTGTCATTTCAGTTTTTTTCTTTCATTTTAATGAAAAATATTTTTCTAACGCATATCTTGGAGTAGATATTTTTTTTGTAATTAGTGGTTTTGTAATCACTAAAGTTTTGGTTGAAGAATTTAGTTTAGAAAAAAAAATAAGTTTGACAAGTTTTTATTTTAGGAGACTAAAAAGGCTATATCCAGCTCTCGTTGTTATGCTATTCCTTGTTTTAATACTTTACGTTATTTTTACATTTCAAGAAAGCATAATATTTATTTTTAAATCTTTTTTGAGTTCATTGTTTGGTCTATCAAATATCTATTATTATTTTTCTGAGACAGATTATTTTCTTAATAAATTTCCTAATCCATTTATTCACACATGGTCTCTGGCAATTGAAGAACAGTTCTATTTGTTCTTTCCAATAATTTTAATATTAACTTTAAAAGCTGAGAAAAAAATTAAGAAAAAAATTACAATTGCTGTTTTTTCTTTTTTTATTATCGCCTCACTTTTTTTCTTCTTAAAGAAAGGTGGATTTGTCGAAAGTTTTTATTCCCCAATTGCAAAATCTTGGGAATTATTTGCAGGTAGTATTTCCTACCTTTTATATCAAAAAAAAAATAAAATTTTAAATCTTGAAAAATATTTTTTAATTTTTATTTTAATATTAATATTTATTTTAATTTTTATTAATTTAAATTTATCAAATACGATATTGACATTATGTATTATTTTGATGACTTCAACATTATTGATAAATTCAAATAAATTATCCAACATAAATTCACTCAATTATCCTTTTATTTATTTAGGAAAAATTTCCTATTCGTTTTACTTATGGCATATGCCTACGCTATTTTTTTTTAAGTATTATGAGTTCTATGGGCTTAATTTATTAATATTTAGCTTTATAATAAGCTTGTTTGTTTCTTCATTATCTTACCATTTTATTGAAAATCCAATTAGAAGAAAAAAAATTGAACTGAAAGTTTTAAATAAAAAATTTTATATTATTTTTGCTATGTCAATAATTTTTTTTGGAATTTTAGTTTTGAAAATGTTTAATATTAATGATTATATAAATAAGTATGGAAAAGAAAAATCTAATAAAATAAATGAACTAAGTTTCTTAATTAAGAAATATCCAGAGTATAAAGATTGGAATAAAGTTTTTTATGGCGGAAAATTAGAATGTAATCTACAAAATCCTTATTCAAAAATAAATGATTTAAATTTTTATTTAAACAATTGTTTTACAAAAAATAAAAATAATCAAGATTTAATTTTTTTGGTTGGGGATAGCACCGCTTTTAGTTTAGTGCCTACTTTTGAATCGAGTTTTGTTAATAAAAATTTTGTTTATTTTGTGAAAGATGGTTCAATTCAAATTCCAGGATTTACTTATATGTATAAAGATAGAATTTTTAATGATAATCAAAGAACAGAAAATGACTACAAAAAAATAATCAAAAATTTTAATATTTTAAGTGAGAAATATAACAAAAAATATTTTGTAATTTCGCATATATTTTCTGCTTATCTTTTCAATAACAACGTTGAAATAATTTATAATAATAAATTATTAAATACAGAAGCTGAAAAAATGACATCCTTAAAAAAATCGATAGAATATTTCATTAATTCAATAAAAGTAGATAATGTAGAAATAATTTTAGTCAAAAATTACTCATTTAATTTAGCAAAATATAAAAAATGTAAAGTTAAAGAAACTTTTAATAAAAATTTTCAATGTAGTTTTGATTATTTAGAATCAAAGAATAAACACAAAAAGATTAATGACATATTCTCATCAATAGCTAAAGAAAACTCTAATGTGAAAATATTTGAACCCCTAAGCTTTTTGTGTAAAAAAGATCCTTGTAATATTGAAAATAAGGAATATGGCATTATTTCTTTTGATGGATTGCATCTTAGTAAACAAACAGCTGAAAAACTTGGCCAAAATTTTATTGATTTAATAAATTAAGTTAAAAAAACTAAATACCGTAAAATAATATAGCTTAGATTAATAAAACTGAATTATTTTTTTTCTAAAAAAAAAGAGTTAGTGTATAAACAAATATGAGAAAAATCTTAGTAACAGGTGGAACAGGTTTTATTGGCTCTCACTTGTCTGAGGCACTAGCAAAAAAAGGATATAAAGTCAGAGTTTTTGATAGGTATAATCCTAATTACAATCTCGGAAACTTAACAAATTCAAAATATAAATCGAAAATAGATTTTTTATTCGGTGATATTCGTGACTATGACTCAGTTTTTAAAGCTGTAAAAAATTGTGATATAATTTTTCACTTAGCTGCGTTGATTGGTATCCCGTATTCATATCATTCACCATCCGCTTATATCAAAACAAATATTGAGGGTACGTATAATATTTTAGAAGCTGCAAAAAATTTAAAAACAAAAAAAATTTTCATTACATCGACAAGTGAAGTATATGGTTCTGCTAAATACCTACCCATTGATGAAGAACACCCCTTACAACCACAATCTCCTTACTCAGCGAGTAAGATTTCTGCAGATAACTTATCAATTTCATATTTTAATTCTTTTGATTTACCGGTAAACATCTTGAGACCTTTTAATACTTACGGTCCAAGACAATCTCAAAGAGCCATAATTCCAACTTTAATCAAACAAATTTTAAAAATTAAAAAAAAAAAAGGTAAAATTTCAGTAGGCAATATACATCCTAAAAGGGAATTTAATTTTGTAGACGATGTTTGTGCTGCTTTTTTAAAAGCGATGAAGTTAAAAAAGTATGGCCAGATCATTAATATTGGAAATGGTTATGATATTTCAATAAAACAATTAATAAATATTCTATCATTAATAATGAACAAAAAAGTAGAAATTGAAATTTCAAAGGAGAGAAAAAGACCAAAAAAAAGCGAGGTTAAAAGATTATTATCTTCAACTAAAAAGATAAAAAAATTACTTAATTGGAAACCTAAGTATTCTAAGCACAAAGGATTAATCGCAGGTTTAAAGAAAACCATTGAGTGGAATATTAAGTCCGATAATATTTTTGCAAAAAAATATATTTTATAATAATGCATTTTATTTCTAAAAATTTGTATAAAACTCTTAAAAAGTTTAAAAAAAAAAAATTATACCTTCATGAGCCTGATCTTAGTTTAAAACGAGATTTTAATAATTTAAAAACTTGTATTCAAAGAAATGAGGTATCAGCGACAGGATCATTTGTTAAAGAGTTTGAAAAAAAAATTTCAAAAATTACAGGATCAAAATACGTTGTATCAACTAATTCAGGTACATCTGCACTTCATGTGAGTTGTATCCTTTCAGGAATTACAAAAAATGATGAGGTTTTGCTTCCTGCTTTTACATTCGTTGCAAGCGCTAATTCAATAATTTATTGTCAAGCAACTCCACATTTTGTGGATACCAAAAAAAATGAATTAACAATAGATTTTGAAAAATTAGATATTTATTTAAATAAGATAACAAGAAAAGTTAATAATAAAACAATTAATAGAAATACTAATAAAGTTATTAAAGCAATAATGGTTGTACATCCTTATGGCCAGCCTGCCGATTGTGATAAAATGATAAAAATTGCGAAAAAATATAACTTAAAAATTATAGAAGATGCAGCAGATGCTTTGGGAAGTTTTTTTAGCAAGAAACATGTCGGAACTTTTGGAAAATTAGGTGTTCTGAGCTTCAATGGAAACAAAATAGTTACATGTGGATCAGGTGGAGCGATTTTAACTGATGATAAAAAATTAGCAGAAAAAGCAAGAATTTTAATAACGACATCAAAAATTATTCATAAGTTTAAAGTTGAGCATTCTGGATTAGGCTACAATTACAGGATGTCAAATATAAATGCTGCTTTAGGTTTAAGTCAACTTAACCGTTTCTACAAAACTATCAATTACAAAAAAAAAATACATAATTTTTATAAATATGAGTTAAATAAAAATTATTTAGAAATACAAACGGAAAATAAAAACCAACAGTTTAATCACTGGTTACAAATAGCTATTATTGCAAAAAAATATAAATCAAAAGTAGATTTAATTTTGAAAGAATTAACTGGTAAAAATTTTTTCTTAAGAAAAGGTTGGGAGTTAATGATTAATTTGAAACATTTAAAAAATTACCCAAGAATGAACTTAAATTGTTCTAAAGATTTACAATCGCGATTGATTAATTTGCCAAGTAGCACATTTCTAATAGATAAATTAAAAGAAACTAATAAATAGAAAATTATACTAATATGAAAAAAGAATTATTTAACTATAACCAAACTTCTGATGAAAATTTTTTGAGAAAAATAAGTGTAACTCCAGATGTTTCCATAAAAAATACAATAAAGATTATCAACTCAACATCATTCCAGGTTGCGGTGGTAGTAGATAAAAAAGAAAAATATCTTGGAATAGTTACTGACGGCGATATCAGGAGAGGTTTAATAAATAATATCACTATTAATCAAAAAATAAGTAAAATTTATAACAAAAAAACAATTACGTTAAGACAGAATAAAAGCTCAGATTTTGCTAAAGAACTAATGAAAAAAAAAAAAATAGAACACTTACCAATTTTAAACAAAAACAAAAATTTAACTGGAATACATTTTAAAGAAAACTTCTATACTAAAACTAATTTTATGAACCCAGTAATATTAATGGCTGGTGGTAAAGGCAAAAGAATGAGACCATTAACATATAAGACACCTAAACCAATGATTAGATTTAAAAATATACCTATTTTAGAACATATTATTCTTAAATTAAAAAAAGAAAAATTTAGAAATTTCTATATTGCAGTTAATTATCTTAAAGAAAAAATTATTAAATATTTTAAGAACGGTGAAAAATATAATGTTAATATTACTTATATAAAAGAACCAAAACCACTTGGCACTGCCGGGTCTATAAAAATGCTAGATAATAAATTAAATTTACCAATAATAATTTGTAATGGAGATGTCCTTTCAAAAGTAAACGCTGAAAGTATTCTTAAATTTCACAACTCAAAAAGATCTTTTGCAACTATGGGAGTTATCGAATACGAACATCGCAATCCATTTGGAGTAATTAGTGCGAAAAATTTTAACTTTTTAAACATAAAGGAAAAACCAATTAAGAAATATTATGTAAGTGCAGGTATATATGTTCTAAACTCTAAAGTAGTTAAATTTTTAAATCTCAATACAAAAATTGATATGCCAGAATTATTTAAAAAATTAAAAAAAAAAAAATTAAAAACTTTGATATTTCCTATTCATGAAAAATGGAAAGATATAGGTAAAATTGAAGATTTAAAAACCTTTAAATAAAATTTTAAATAGAAATGTTTTTTTTAGACAAAAGGTCAAAAAATGGTGAACTGTTAGTTTGCGAGAGCCACAGGTTAAATCAAAAAATTACTAAAAGATATATAAATACTTTTAAAAAAAGTTTTTATTATAAACTTCTCTCAAATTATTTTTCAGAAAAATTAATTGTGTCATACTTCCAAAAAAAATTTTTCTATGAGAATAGACACGTATTTAACCAGATCACAATTAACAAATATGATGGTAATCAGCACCAAAAAATAATCTTTGATAATAAAGAACAAAAGAAAATTATAAAAATTTTCAATAAAAATTTTAAGAGAGACTCTTTAAGTACTAAAAGATATTTAAGGAATTTTTTTACATTAATAAAACCTTTCTATTATACGTTTCTCAAATTAAAAAATATTAAAAAAAATAAGAATAATTTAAAAACACCAAAAATTGCCGTATCGTTAGTTGACGGAATAGATCCAAAGTTAAGATCTGATATTTTTTGGGAGACAAAAATAGAAAAAAAAAATAATATTTTAATTTACATAGAAGCTCCACACTTATTAAGAAAATTTCAAGAACATTTACCATACATTAAAAGTCTAAAAAAAAAAGGTGTTTCAATAGTTAATATTTGGGAAGAAGATAATAATATAGAAAACTTCGAAAAATTAAATTTTGAATTAGATAAAATAAAAACAAAAAATCTTTTAGAGTCACATTTTAAAAGTCTTTCTATAGATTTAGTAAAAAAATTAAATTTTTGGATAAATTTTTTTACTAAATACAACATCAAGATTCATATAGACTCAGATGATCTCAAAATTGACAATATTGTAAAACAAATAGCTTTAGAAATAATCGGAAGTTGTTCTGTCGGAAAAATTAAGTCTTATATTTCTCCACATTGTTCTCTTTTTTTTGATTATTATCATAACGATGTATTTTTTTGCTGGGGAAAAAAATTAGTGAGAAATATAAAAGTTATGAAAAAAAAGGGAATGATCTCAAACTTAAACAATTTAATTATTAGTGGTAATTTAAATCAGGATCATAATAAAGACTATAAGACTAAAATTTTTAATTTAAAAAAGAATTTTAAAAAAAAAGGTATTAAAAAAATTATCCTGGTATTAGATACCACATTTAGCGATAACAAAAATTTTAGAGAACAAGCTATATTAACACAAAATGTAAACTATTTTTATAATAAAGTTTTAGATCTTGGGATAAATGACAAAAAAATTTTTTTATTAATTAAACCTAAAAAAGGTCTTAATGATTTAGATTCAACAGTAAAATTAAAAATTGAGAAACTATTAGATGAGAAAAGAATATATATTGAAAAAGACAGCAGAAAACCAGTTCATTTATTATCAAAAATTTCGGATTTTGCCGTAGCACTAACTGTCGATAGTTTGCCAACTGCTTTATTGGAGTCTATTTCAGAAAATAGATACTTGAAAGGAGTTTTTTATGATTTTCCAAGATGCTCTTCCAAGGAAAAAATTTCTAGTTGGGGTAAAAACAAGGTTTCTTTTACTAACCAAGATAAAATGTTTAAGGAATTAAGTAAAAGTCTATACTCTAAAAACTCTAAAGTAGGAGTTTGGTCAAAAAAATTTAGAAAAAACTTAAATCCTTTTGAAGCTATTATTAATCGAGATAAAGTTAAATTTTATATTTTCAACCTTCTTGAACAGTTTAAAAAATTTAAAAATAAGAAAAAATGCATAAAAAAAGTAAATGAATTATTTAAAAAAAAATATGGAAATTATGTCTTTAAAATATAATCAATTTTCATTGATTAGTGATAAATGAAAAAAATTAGAAAAAAAAAAATTTGTTTCGATATTGACAATGTAATTTGTAAAACTAAAAGCTCGAATTATAAAAAATCTAAACCAATTTCATTAGCAATAAAAAAGATAAATCAGCTTTACAAAAAAAATTATATAATTTTATTTACCGCAAGGTTTATGGGAAGAACAAATGACAATACCTATCAAGCGAAAAAACTTGGTTACAATTTTACAAAAAAACAATTAAAGAATTGGGGCGTCAAGTATCACAAATTAATTATGGGCAAACCCTCGTACGATGTACTAATTGATGATTTGTCTCTTTATTTTAAAAAATCGTGGTATAAAGATATTAATAAATATTTAAAATTAAAAAAATGAAACAACACATTCAGACATATAAAGTTAAACTATTAAAAGCTCTTGAAGACGAAGAGTTAAATAGAAATATAGAGAACTTATACAATGAAATTATAAAAGCATGGAAAAATAGAAAAAATATTTACTTATGTGGAAACGGGGGAAGCGCAGGAAACGCTGCTCATATAGCTAATGATTTATTATATGGTGCGGGTATGTCAAATAAGTGTGGTTTGAATGCGGAAGCACTCTCCGCAAACCAATCAATAATCACCTGTCTTGCCAATGATGAAGGTTATGAAAATATTTTCTCTGAACAATTAAAGGTTAAAGCCAAAGAAAATGATATCTTAATTGTATTATCTGGCAGTGGAAATTCACAAAATGTTGTAAATGCTTTAAAGTTAGGCAACTCAATTAAAATGAAAACTTTTGCTTTATTAGGTTTTGATGGAGGAAAGTGTCTTGCATTAGCAAATAACTCAGTTCATTTTAAAGTTAATGATATGCAAGTAGCAGAAGATTTACAATTAATAGTGATGCATATGATTATGCAAAAATTAAGCACTATTTCAATCAATAATTAATTTTAAAAGCTTTTGAAAAATCAGTTATTTAGTTCTTAATTAATCTAAAAGCTTTAATAAACTTTAATTTTAATAAACATTCAATAATTGCTGCGAATATTATTCATTGAGAAAATAAATAATACAAAAAATAAAAAGAAATTCTTCATTTTCGGCCTTTATAGTTGTGTAAGAATTTAATCTCACAATTAACAATTTGCCGATGTCAATTTCTCATTGTAGAACTAGACTATCCTGGTCATTGTTCAACAGCGGACTATACTGGGTGGCGCTCCGACTTTACGGTTGCAGGAACAGCCAATGAATTTCACACCGATTTCCCACCATGCATTTCAGTACATTGCAACTATATAATTAAAAAAAATTTTGAGTCAAATATATTCTTTACAGAAACGCTAAATCTGGCTACTATTGTTCAATATTTGAACAATAAAACTTAAATTACAAGCTAGACAGGGAATCATCTTTGAAACATAAAATCACTAAAAAGCTTATTCTTGGCACAACTCAACTTGGTTTGGGTGATTATGGAGTCTCTAATTTTAAGAATTCAAACTCAAAGAAAAAATCGTATGAGATTTTAGAATTAGCTTGGAAATACAATATTAGATCATTTGATACAGCGCCGATCTATAATTCAGAAAAAATAATTGGGAACTTTTTAAAAACTAACGGTATTTCCGATCAAGCTAGGGTCACAACCAAATTGCCAACACTGAGGTTTGAAAAAAACTATTTAGATTTTGCAAAAAAATCTATAGAAAATTCTTTAAAAAATCTTTCTATAAAAAAATTATTTTGTTTATTAATTCATGATCCAAGTGACATAAATTTTTTAAGCAACAAAGAAAATTTTTTTACAGAAATAAAAAAAGATTTCGAAATTAAAAATTTAGGTTTTTCTATATACAATAAAAAAGAGTTTAAAAAAGGTTTAAAAATATTTTCTAAGGCAGCTTTTCAGTATCCACATAATTTATTGATAAATAAAAAAATAGACTATACAAAAAAAAACTTATTTTTTGCTAGATCAATATTTTTACAGGGATTTCTTTTAAATGACAAAATACACAAAAAAAGAATTCCTAAATACTTAATTTCACCTCACAAAAAAATGCATTTATATTTTAAAAATAATAAGATCGATCCGCTTCAATTATGTTTAAGTTATTTATTTTCTAATAAAAGGATCAATTATTATCTATTTGGAGTTGACAATATTAAACATTTGGAGAAAATTATTAAGGTTGAGACAAAAGAAAAAATTGACAGAAAAATAATAAACAATGTCAGATCTTTTTTTGTTAATAAAGAAATTAATATTCAAAATTGGAAATAAAATTAATGATTAAAAGATTGGCTATAATACCCGCAAGATCTGGTTCAGTCAGAATTAAAAATAAAAATATTAAGTTATTTAATAAAAAGCCTGTAATTTATTATACTTTGGAAATATGTAAAAAAAGCAGAATGTTTAAGAAGATTCACGTGTCAACGGACTCAAAAAAAATAAAAAAAGTTGTTGAAAAAAAAGGTTTTTCAGTTGAGTTTTTAAGGTTAAAAAAACTATCCCAAAAAAATGTTCCATTGATTGATGTGGCAAAATATGTTGCAAAAGAATATAAAAAACGTAATCTTATTTTCGATCAAATTTGGGTTTTCTCATCTTGTGCACCCTTATTAAAATTAAAAGATTTAAAAAAAGCAGAAAAAGTGTTTAATCAACTTAATCAAGATAGAATAGTAATTCCTGTTAGCGAGTACAATGCTCCAATAGAATGGGCATTTACAATAAAAAAAAATAAATTAAGTCATTTTTTAAAAAATCAAAAAAAATTAATGACCCCTTCTCAAAATTTGAAAAAAAAATATCATGATTTGGGATATTTTTTCATATTGTCCCCTAAGCATTTAGATGAAAACTTTTTTAAATCAAAATTTGCTGGTTGTTTTATACCAAAAAATAGAGCTGTAGATATTGATGATATCGAAGATTGGAAGCTTGCAGAACAGCTTTTTAAAAGGAACAATTAATTAAATTTATGTTATTTCATGGAATTGAAAAAAATAAAAAAA
>MDTC01238745.1_pt1 | contig 34615 bp, 28 predicted proteins | sample 811181 | NCBI WGS metagenome assembly MDTC01 (sample SAMN05326644, study PRJNA326480) | marine metagenome | isolation source: seawater | place: Pacific Ocean: North | collected 2011
AATTAAATCCTTTGTTGCTCCAGTGACAGAAGCTAAAGTATTTATTTCATTTCTTACACGTAAAACACCAAGAAATGCAAATATTAATGCTTCTTTAAAATCAATGATTTCTTTTTTAGGGATCACAATATTTACATCCATTTTAATAAGAGTCTTTATCCAAAATTTATTGAAAACACCTCCACCAGTAATTAATAAATTTAAATAATTTTTTCTATCGACTATTTTTTTGATGTTAGAACAAAGGTGAAAGCCTGTTGTGTGTAGTTTATCTTGAATTTTGATATTAAAATTATCTAATACTGGCTTATACCATTTGTAATAATCTTCAATCCCTAATGATTTTGGAAATTTTTCACTATAAAATGATATTTCACTTAGTTTTTGTAATAACTCATTATTTAATTTTCCTGATTCTGCTAGTCTACCATTTTCATCCATTTCAAATCCTAAACTATTTGCTAAAAGATTACTATTGATATTTGCAAAATCAATATCTCCAGCAATTCTTTTGTTGTTACTATCAAAAGATATATTGGCAATTCCACCTATGTTTAGACAGTATTTATAATTGTTAAATAAGTGCAAATCTCCAATAGGTACAAGTGGAGCTCCTTGTCCTCCATGAGCTACATCTAATGATCTAAAGTCGCACACTGTTTTAATTTTTGTTATTCTACTTATTTCTAAACCGCAACCAATTTGAAGTGTTATTTTGTTTTCAGGCTGATGGAATACAGTATGACCGTGAGAAGCAATCAAATCAATTTTATTGTTATTGATTCCATGTTTTTCAATAAACATGTTTATTTTCTCAGCCAAGAGTAAACCAAAATCCTTATGAAGTCTGATTATTTCTAATCCTGATAATAAACTAGCTTTAGAAAGTTTATCTTTCCATACATTATCGTACGGAAATGTAGTTCCTTTTTTAACCTTATATTCCCAATTTTTCTCATAATAAAACCCAGCATATACGATGTCAATCCCGTCTAATGAGGTGCCTGACATTACTCCAATTGTGTTATAGATCAACATTAAAAAATTTAACAATTTACATTACGTACAATATATGATTAATTTTATAGTTTTACAGCCAAATTATAGATTATGAATTTTGAATTATCAGAAGAGCACCTTGCAGTAAAAGATGCTGCAAGAGATTTCGCGGTTAACGAATGTAAGCCTGGTGTAATCGAAAGAGACACCGAACAAAAGGTAGGTTTTGACCAGCTTAAAAAGTTGGGAGAACTAGGATTTATGGGAATGATGGTTGACCCTAAATATGGAGGAAGCGGAATGGATACGCTAAGTTATGTTCTTGCAATGGAAGAAATATCAAAGATAGATGCTTCAATTTCTGTTGCCATGTCAGTGAATAATAGCCTTGTGTGTTGGGGAATCGAAAAATATGGGACAGAGGAGCAGAAGCAAAAGTATTTAATAGAATTAGCTAAAGGCGAAAAAATTGGCGCTTTCTGTCTTTCTGAACCTGAAGCTGGATCTGATGCAACTTCACAAAGAACAACTGCAATAGATAAAGGTGATCACTATTTACTTAATGGAACCAAAAATTGGATCACAAATGGCAGTACAGCCTCTACATATTTAGTTATTGCACAGACAGACGTAGAAAAAGGTCATAGAGGAATTAATGCATTTATTGTTGAAAAAGGTTGGGCTGGGTTTGATATAAGTGCAAAGGAAGATAAATTAGGAATTAGAGGCAGCGATACTCACACTTTGGTTTTCACTGACGTGAAGATTCCAAAAGAAAACAGAATTGGGGATGACGGTTTTGGGTTTAAATTTGCAATGAAAGTTTTAGAAGGTGGTAGAATAGGAATTGCGGCACAGGCCCTTGGTATTGCGGCTGGATCCTACGAACTTGCTCTTGCATATTCCAAAGAAAGAGAAACTTTTGGAAAACCTATTAATCGTCATCAAGCAATCCAATTTAAATTGGCAGACATGTTTATTGAGGTTGAAAATGCTAGAAATCTTGTTTACAAGTCAGCTTGGCATAAAGATAATGGTATGGATTACAGTATTTCAGGCGCTATGGCTAAGTTACACGCTTCAGAAGTTGCTATGAGAACATCTGTTGAAGCAGTACAAATTCACGGTGGCTATGGATATGTCAAAGAGTATCATGTTGAAAGGCTAATGCGTGATGCTAAAATCACTCAGATTTATGAAGGGACATCAGAAATACAAAGAATTGTAGTTGCAAGAAGCCTAATAAAAGAGTAATCTAGCTATTAATTTATTTCGCTATAAAAAAAGGGAGCACTTGCTCCCTTTTTTATTTGCAGTATTTTTATTAAGGTTTTTATTTAAATACTCCCATCCCTGTTGGACTTCCAATTCTATCCATTGCGCATCTGAAACCGATAGTTGATAATGATCTATCCTGCTCTAAGAATCTCCTTGTACCAGGATTAATATAGTAAGCTCTATCTTTCCATGAAGCGCCCTTATAAACTCTTGATTTATCTGAAATTAAAGAGGTTGGCTCACCAGCTTTTTTTAAGGAACTTTCTCTCCCTCTTCTATACATTGCATAATCCTCATTTGATTTGCCTGTATTGTATTCGGCAATTTTTCCTCCGTTTGCAGGATCACCAGGATAATCAATCGAAGATTTAAGATCACCGTCTAAATAGTCAATATTGTCAGCAATTCTGTAATTACTCCTTTTAATATTTTCTTCAGCAGTTACATCTCTCATTTTTACATTTCCAGGTGTATTGATGATATAATCAGACATTCCCGCCCTTAGCATAGGACTAATTTGGATTTGGTAACCAGCTAAATCTGTTGCTTGAGATACTTGAAGGTCAAAATCTTCAAATACATTATCAAATACCTCTTGTATTTTTAAAGAAGCCTCAATAATTTGTTTGTCTTTTAATAGTTGTTTAGCTTCTTTTACATATAATTCTATCGTTGTTAAGAGAGATTTTTCAACAGAATCAAGCTTGTTTTGAGGACTGTATCCATAAGTTCTGTTATCCTTATTTTTCCCTTCTCTTTCTGCTTTAAATTCTACTAAATATTGTTCTATTCCATGAATGTCGTAGATGGTAGCATCATACTTTTCATCTACAGATCCTGAGGCATTAAGTACTTTAGTTCTAAAAACATTACCTCTAAACGGTCTGAATTCATCTACATCCTCAGATGAAAGTGGCCTGTACACATCCATGACCCATTCACTGACATTACCAGCCATGTTGTAAAGTCCATAATCGTTAGGGAAATACGAAATAACTGGAGCAGTAATATCAGCATTATCATTAAGAAATCCTGCAACTCCCATGTAGTCACCTCTCCCTCTTACAAAGTTAGCTAACATCTCACCTTGAAAATTCTCCTGAGGGTTTCTAACCCAATGTCCGTCCCAAGGATATAGTCTTTTTTCAATTACTCTTTCATCAATAGTATTTCCAATAAGTCCATAAGCTGCAAATTCCCATTCAGCTTCAGTTGGTAGTCTATATCTAGGTAACAAAATACCATCTTCCATTCTCACATTTCTTGTAGCCATATCTTTGGGAGAAAATTTTTGTGTTGCAGGATCGTATCCACCTTTCGAGGGATCATAATCTCCAATTTGTCCCCTTGGATTAAAACCTTGTTCGTACTGTCCTGCTAAATATGCATCAGTTTCAAAAGGCTCGTTTTGTTGATTTGGGTTCATGAGTAAAACACCTTCTCTAATCAATATATATTCATTTACCCTATCGGTCCTCCAATTACAAAATGTACTAGCTTGGTTCCAATTTACGCCTACAACTGGGTAATCTCTGTAAGCAGGATGTCTTAAATAATAGTCAACATATTTTTCATTGAAACCTAATTTTTCTCTCCATGCTAGGGTGTCTGGAAGTGCTTTCTTGTAGATCATTGGATAGTCAGTATAAGTTCTGCCAGTCCAATACATGTATTCACACCAATGAAAGTTGGAAATTTCAGTTTCATCTAAATAAAACGAGGATACAGTAACTCTTCTAGGAACATTATGATTTTCATAAGTTACATCTTCTTCAATCCTTCCCATGGTAAATGTACCTCCTTCTATAAGAATAAGACCTGGTCCAGTTTCTTGCTCAAAGAAAGGAGTCTTTTGAAATCCTCCGTTTCTAGGGTTATTATAATCCCATCCGGTTATACTAGATGTTTCGTAACTATTTGCACAACTAGTTAGTGCAGCTATTAATACTAGTGTAAAAAAATATGTTATATTCCTCATCTTTAAATAATTAAGAACAGTACTTTACGTAGGAAGTACATGTATAGTTACAAATTTAAGTTTTTTTTTAGAAAGAAGGACAACTAATTGGCGAAGTTTTGCTTTTTGTTTTGGATTCGAAATTTATTTGAAGCGATATCTCATGAGATCCTGACGTTGCCATAGATAAAGAAGAAACAGTTAAATCGTAACTGTAACCTATTTTAACTAATCCAAGGTCGTATCCGAATAACAAGATAAGTGCGTCATTAATCCTATACCAACTTCCTAGTACATAGGGGCCTTTCTGAACATAAAGTCCAAGGTTAATGTGTTGTTGGTCACCTTGTCTTCTAAATAATAAGTTTGGAGAAACTACAGTCAAGTCCTCTTTGATAGTAGATCCATTGCCATTTATTGGTAAATGAAAACCCATGTGAGCGGTATATTTTCTGTAAAGTGGACTGTTGTTGTTTGAAAGTAAAGATTCGTTTGGTTCGGTGAGGTGGTGTGTAGCAAATCCAATGTAAAATTTCTCGCTAAAGCCTAAAATTCCACTAGAAAAATCTAATCCTGTACGCGTTCCTTCTTCTGTAAATACATCACCAGTTTGATATACAAATCCTCTGACTGGATCAATCATATCTCCAAAAGTAAGTTCATTATAATTTAGTTGTTTTTGCCAAAAAGTTGCTTCAAACCCAGCTCTCACAGAAAAGTTGCGAGTCAATTTTATTTGATAAGAATAAATACCACTAATTCTATTATTTTGTAACGAAGATGCCATTTGGTCATTCATAAACATAATTCCGATTCCTCCGTGTATATTCTCAATTTGTTGATCATATGAAAAACAAGAAGTAATGTAAGTTCCTGGTATTCCGGGCCATTGGTTTCTGTAATTTAGTGTAGTTCTAGGAGCTAGATGAGTACCCGCAAAAGCTGGGTTCAAGTATAGTGGGTTAGCGTAAAATTGAGTGAATTCTGCATCTTGAGTAAATCCCTTATTACTATTCAAAATTAAAAAAATAAATAATAATAAGCTAACCTTTAACTTTGTTGATTTTTTGATTGGCACCACTAATCTTTAATTAAATTTTCCTCAATTATACAAAAAATCAATTATTTAGCTTTAATGAATTTTGAACTAAATACAATAATATTTTTATTTTTTAGTTAATTTGTGACAATTCTATGTAAATGAATATACGTCAAATATTATTTGTTTTTTTATTTTTCTTTCTTACATCAAATCTCAAGGCACAAGAAGAAAATAGTTTTAGTTCATCAATTAACTATCAATTACTTCAAAATAAAAAATATGCAGCTGTAAATAATTTCTTTTATTATCCTAAAAAAGGATATTATGATATGGATATTTTTATGCCGTATTTTCAATTTAGATTTTCATACGATAAAAAGATCCTTGATTTCCAATACAGTGAAGAACTATTACCTTTAGAGGATCAATCCTTTTACAAGAACAAAATTTCCAATTCTCAATATGGATTAACTCTGAGGAAACAATCAATTAATTCAACTAATAGATATAGTACAGCTATTATTTCATGTTTGAGAAATGATAAAGGAAATATATACCGTCTTAAATCAGTAGACTTTGAACTTGTTCAAAAACAGACAGATAAACTCCAAAATAACAAAAGCTATCAATTTTCAGAAAATTCTTTTCTCTCAGACGGTTCAAAATGGTTTAAACTGAGGAATTTTGATAATGGAGTTTATAAATTAAATTATAATTTTTTTGTAGCTCATAACATAATTGATAATGCAGTTCCATCAAATTCGATTCATGCCTTTGCAAATAATGAAGGTTTATTAGGTAAAGTTAATAACGATGAAAGGGTAGATGATTTAATTCAACAGAGCATCTATGTTAATGATGGTAATGATGGTATTTTTTCAGAAGGAGATTATATCTTATTGTTTCTAAAATCTGCAAATAGAGAAGAACTAAATGGAGATAATTTTGTACACGTTAATCATATTTATTCAGATTCAGCTTATTTTTTTATAAACATAAATCCAAACAGATCTGTTAACCATTTAGATTCAATAAACCACCTTTTTGAAAACTTTGATCATACATTAAGTTCTTTTAAGCAGTTTGAATACATTGAAGATGATCGAATCAATTTATTGAAATCAGGATCCCAATGGCTAGGCGATGTTTTTGATCTAACTAATAGCTATAATTATCCATTTTCTTTTACTAATATAACGGATTCTGTACATGTCAGAGTCAAGGTAGTCAGTAAATCAAGTTTTTCAACTGCTTATTTTAATGTTTCTTTATTTGGAGAAACTAAACAAATACCAATAAATTCAACGGGTAGTAGTTACTATTCTCCAGTCGGCAGATCAGTGACCTCAGAATTTGATTTTTTAAGTAACATAGATCAAAATTTAACGGTTAATTTGAATTATGATAATAATGGCTCTCCCTCCTCGAAGGGTTACCTAGACTTTATAGAAGTTAATTGTAAAAGAGATTTAGTTGTAGATAACCAACAATTTAAGTTTTTTCTCCCATCCCAACTTGGAAATTCTGCTTGGACAAAAGTTAATTTGTCAAATGCACAACAGGTGGATATGATTTGGGATATTACAGATTTGAGTAATGTTAAAGAGGTCCAGTTTAATAAAAATGAAACAGAATTATTTTTCATCACTAATTTGAATGTTGGAAAACATTTCATTGCTATCTCAGGTACAAATTTTCAAAGCCCCCAATTTTTTAAACGAGTAAATAGTCAAAATCTTCACGCACTTGAGACCCCTGAAATGATTATTGTAACTCCATCAGAATTTAAGTCATCTGCTGAAAAATTAAAATTAATCCACCAAAATGAGGGTTTAAATGTAGTTGTGGTTACTGATGAAGAAATTTATAATGAGTTCTCAGGCGGGACGCCAGATGCAACTGCAATAAAACAGTTTTTGAGAATGTTTTATGTGAGAGAAAATGGAAACCCCTTAAAAATTCCTAAATATTGTCTCCTTTTTGGCGATGGTTCCTACGATAATAAAAACATATTACTTCACGGAAAAAATTTCCTTCCTGTATTTCAATCCTCGGAATCACTCAGTGTGACTAGTACTTATGCTTCAGATGACTATTATGCTATACTTTCTGATGAATCTTCAATATTAAACACTGATTTATTAAATATTGCAATTGGGAGAGTTGCTATTAGTGACAATCAATCTGCTGATGAAATGGTCGAGAAAATAGCTAATTACATATCAAGAACAGATACTTCTAATAACAATATAAGTTGCTATGACAACTTTTCAAATAGTGTTCTAGGCGAATGGAGAAATAAAGTTGTTTTGGTTAGTGACGATGAAGATAATAACGCCTATTTCAATGATGTTGAAATAATGTCTAACAAAATTGAGCAACAAAAAAAACAAATGAATATTTCTAAAATTCATTCTGATGCCTATGCTCAACAGTCCTCAGCCACTGGTGAAAAAATTCCTGGTGCCAACGCCGCTATTGATGAATCAGTAAGTTCAGGAGCATTAGTTGTTAACTACATTGGTCACGGAGGTGAAACTGGATGGGCTCATGAAGGAATACTTGACGTGGGAACAATTAAAAGTTGGGACAATTACTTGAACATGCCCGTATTCATGACCGCAACTTGTGAGTTTGGGCGATTTGACGATCACGATAGAGTTTCCGCTGGTGAATATGTTCTAATTAACCCAAATGGTGCCGGTGTTGGACTATTCACTACAACAAGATTAGTTTACGCTAATCCAAATGAATATTTAAATAATTATTTTTATGATACTGTGTTTGATTTGGTAGCTAATAAAGCTCAAAGACTTGGAGATATTTACGTAGGCACAAAAAATAAATTCGCTCTCAACAATGCTGATCCAAACTACAGAAAATTCGCTTTTCTAGGGGATCCTGCTGTTAAGCTTGCACTTCCAGAACAAAATGTTGTCATTGACTCTATTAACAGAGACACAGTTAGTGCTTTAAGTGAAGTGGTAATATATGGTCATTTAGCTGACTATTCTTATAATAAACTTTCCGATTTCAGTGGAAAAGCTTATATCACGTTCTATGATAAAAAGTCTACATTTAATACATTGGGAAGTAACGTAAGTTCAAGTGTTGCTCCATTTCAAATGTGGAAGAATATTATCTACAGAGGGAAGTCATCTGTAATTAATGGTGAGTTTTCGTTTGCTTTTAAAGTTCCTAAAGATATAAGTTATAATTATGGATTTTCAAGAATTAGTTTTTATGCTGAAAATGGTAATATTGATGCATCAGGATATAATGATTCTTTGATAATTGGAGGTATTGATACTAATGCAGTTATAGATGAGCTAGGGCCAGAACTTAAGGTCTTTTTAAATGATGAAAATTTTGTTTCTGGTGGTATCACAAATAAAAGTCCATTATTAATTGTATCTGTTTTTGATGAAAATGGGGTAAATACTGTTGGTAATGGAATTGGTCATGATATTGAACTAGTTATTGATGATGATTATTCAAATTCTGTAGTCCTCAATGATTATTATAGTTCAGATTTAGACACTTATAAAAGTGGGAAAATTAATTATGAGTTAAAAGACTTAACTGCAGGTGAACATAAACTTAAAGTAAAAGTTTGGGATATATATAATAACTCATCAACAAGAGAAATTATTTTTAGTGTTGTTGAAGACCAAATTTTAGAACTAGACCACGTTTTAAATTATCCAAATCCGTTTTCAATGAGAACTGAATTCTTTTTTGAACACAATCAAAATTGTAATTACTTGGATGTTAGTATTAACATTTATACAATTTCAGGAAAAATTGTAAAAAGAATTAATCAAAGGATTTACAATAAAGGTTTCCGTTCTGAAGGCATCTTATGGAACGGAAGAGATGATTTTGGAGAGAAATTAGCTCAAGGAGTGTATTTTTACAATCTTAAGGTTGTAAATGAGCAAGGTTTGTCGTCTGATAAAACAGAATCTATGTATATAATAAATAATTAAATTTTAAATACTATTTAATTATATTTGCCGTTCTTTTTGGTAAACAAATAAAAAAGCATGAAGCTTAATCTATTTCTTTCTACAGTTACAATTGCATTTTCTTTAATTGCTTCAAAGCATTTTGCTCAAGGTACATTAAATTCTCAACAATTGTCAGGCTCCAATTTAAATACGATAACTACAGCAGTTCCATTTCTTTTGATAACACCGGATTCTAGGTCTGGGGCTATGGGGGATGTTGGTGTAGCTATTAGCCCCGATGCAAATGCTATCCATTGGAATCCTGCCAAATTAGTTTTTATTGATGAAACCTATGAAATGGGATTTAGTATTTCTTATGCTCCATGGTTAAGAGCTTTGGTAAATGATATTAATTTAGCATATCTCTCTGGATATAAACGCATTGATAGATTTTCAACTATCGGAGCTTCTTTAAGATATTTTTCTTTGGGAAATATAACCTTTACAGACATACAAGGTACTGAACTAAGAGATTTTAAACCCAATGAATTTGCGTTGAATGTAGTTTATTCTAGATTGTTGAGTAATAATTTTTCTGCAGGCCTTTCTGCAAGGTATATTTATTCAAATTTAACAGGTGGTATTAGTAGTGGTCAAGGAGGTCCAACAAAAAATTTTGCCAATAGTATTGCAACTGATTTATCACTTTATTATGTATCTAATCCTTTTGATTTAGCCGATAGATCTGCAACTATTTCATTTGGAACTAATATTTCAAATATAGGAGCTCCAATGTCATATACAGACAGCGCTGTAAGTAATGATTTTCTCCCAGCTAATTTAAGGCTTGGAACTTGTTTAAATATGGACTTAGACGAGTTTAATAAAATTTCATTTGCTTTTGACGCAAATAAACTATTGGTTCCAACTCCACCAATTTACAAAGATGGTGCATCAAACCCTCCAAAGATCGATGATGTTGCATCCGGAAGATATCCAGACGTAGGAGTTGCTTCGGGAATTTTTGGTTCATTTACTGATGCTCCTGGTTTCATTCTTTATGATCAAAATGGAGATAATGTTATCAATCCTGATGGTAGTTATGCTGTAGAAGATGGTTCAAAGCTAAAAGAGGAGTTGAGAGAAGTGAATCTTTCAGTTGGAATGGAATTCCTATATAATAATTTGTTTGCCATTCGTGGAGGTTATTTTCATGAGCACTACACCAAGGGAGATCGAAAATTTGCTGCATTTGGTTTTGGAATAAAATATCAAGTTATTAACATAGATGTTTCTTATGTACTTCCAGTTAATAATCGAAATAGTCCACTTGCTAATACAATCAGATTTTCTATAAACTTTAATCTAGGAGAGAATAAAAAGTCAGATAATTAGTGTTTTCAATTTTATTAGATTAAATTGATTAATTATTGCTGTTAATTTATTTTGTGAATGCTTCATAATTTTTCTTTTTCTTATCACACTTTTAATTCAATTGAGGATCTGTCAATTGATGATAAAAAATTATTAGTTGCATCTGAAAAAGCCTTAGAACTGGCTTATTCAGTTTATTCTGGATTTTCAGTTGGTGCTTCGTTATTGTTGGAAAATGGTAAATTTTTTTCAGCAAACAACCAAGAAAATATCGCATTTCCCTCTTCCATGTGTGCAGAAAGAGTATTGTTATACAGCTGCAGAGCAAACTTCCCTGAAATGAAAATAAAAAAAATTGCAATTTCTGTTAAATCTATTCATGGTAGTGTATTCAATCCTGTTTCTCCCTGTGGGGCATGTAGACAGGTAATGATTGAGTATGAACAAAATCAAAAATCTCCAATTGAGCTATTACTTAAAGGAAATCAAGGAAAAATATATTTAATTAAAAGTATTGAAGATTTATTACCTTTATCCTTTAATCCAAAGTTGCTAAAACACGATTAATATTTTTTAAATTAACCTTTAAAAACTTTTCATTTATATTTGTGATTATTTAATACATTATGCCGACAACAACAATATCAAAATCCAAAAAAACTAAGTCCAAAAAAGCATTGGATTTTTCTAAAGATCAATACCTAAAATGGTATAAGGATATGCTACTTATGAGAAAGATTGAGGAGCGAATAGGGCACTTATATATACAACAAAAATTTGGTGGTTTTTGTCATCTTTATATTGGTCAAGAAGCAGTTGTTGCTGGAACAGCTTCAGCTTGTAAAAAAGAAGATAAACATATCACAGCTTATCGTGATCATGCACATCCAATAGCCTTAGGTCTCCATCCAAAATATATGGTTGCAGAACTATACGGAAAAAAAACAGGTATGTCGAAAGGTAAAGGGGGTTCTATGCACATGTTTAGTAAGGAGGTAAATTTAATGGGAGGACATGGTATAGTTGGTGCACAAATCCCAATGGGTGCTGGTATTGCTTTTGCAGATCAATACAAAGGTAACAAAAATGTAACTTATTGTTCTTTTGGAGATGGTGCAGCAAGACAGGGAGCACTTCACGAAACATTTAACATGGCTATGATGTGGAAGTTGCCAGTTGTTTTCATTATTGAAAATAATAATTATGCAATGGGAACATCTGTTAAAAGAACAACAAACGTCGAAGATATGAGCGAAATAGGCAAGTCTTATCATATGCCGTCTTTTGCTGTGGATGGCATGTCTGTTGAAGCCGTTCATAATGCAATTGAAGAAGCTGCAGAGAGGGCGCGAAGGGGAGATGGTCCAACACTCCTAGATATTAGGACCTACAGATATAAAGGTCATTCAATGTCAGACCCTCAAAAATATAGAACCAAAGATGAGGTAGAAGATTATAAGGACAAAGATCCAATTTCAAACGTTTTAAAAACAATTAAAGCTAATAAGCTAGCTACTGACGAAAAAATTAAAAAAATTCAAGAAGATGTGAAGCAAACAGTTGAAGAATCAATTGCATTTGCAGAAGAATCTCCAGAACTTGATCCTAATGAGCTTTATGAAGACGTTTACATGCAGAGTGATTATCCATTTATTAAAGAATAATTTTTCAATTAAAATTTTATGGCTGAAATAGTTAGAATGCCCAAGTTGAGTGACACCATGACGGAAGGTGTAGTTGCTGAATGGCACAAAAATGTAGGAGACAATATTGAAAGTGGTGAGCTTTTAGCTGAAATAGAGACTGATAAGGCTACCATGGAGTTTGAATCATTTCAAGAAGGGGTATTGCTCCATATAGGTGTTGAAAAAGGACAAACAGCTCCCGTAGATTCGATATTAGCTATTTTAGGTGAAAAGGGCGAGGATGTTTCAGAGCTTCTTAAAAATGAAGAAAACAATGTTGAGACTAAAAATGAAAAAGTAAAAGATGATCCCATACCAACTCCGGAATTAACCCCGGTACCTACACCAAAACCTACAGCAGCACCAATTGCTCAGCCTCAGCCAAAAAGTGGAATTTCATCAAATTTTCCAAAAGCTGAAAGTCTTAATGATACAATAATCAAAGCTTCACCGCTTGCAAAAAAATTAGCTGAAGAAAAAGGAGTCAATTTAAGATTTGTAAACGGTACAGGAACAGATGGGAGAATTGTCAAGAGAGATATTGATAACTATCAAGGCAAATCAATTTCAAATGGTGTCGAATCTTTCAATGACCAACCTGTTTCTCAAATGAGAAAAGTAATTGCTCAGCGATTAGCAGAAAGTAAATTTACTGCTCCTCACTTTTATCTTACTATTTCTATTGATATGGAAAATGCTATAAGTGCAAGGAAATCTATCAATAGAGCGATTAGTCCATTAAAGATATCATTTAACGATCTTGTTGTAAAGGCCGTTGCAATTGCTCTCAAAGATAACCCTAAAATTAATGCATCATGGTACGGAGATTTTATTAGGTACAATGATCATATACATATTGGCGTTGCAGTAGCTGTTGACGACGGTTTATTGGTTCCAGTTGTTAGATTTGCAGATGAAAAACCACTTACTCAGATAGGCGAAGAAGTAAAGCTTTACGCACAAAAAGCCAAAGATAAAAAGCTACAACCTGAAGAGTGGGAAGGAAATACTTTTACAATATCAAATTTAGGCATGTTTGGTATTGATGAGTTTACAGCAATTGTAAATCCTCCAGATTCATGTATTTTAGCTATTGGTGGCATACAACAAGTACCTGTGGTTAAAGACGGCAATGTTGTTCCTGGTAATATTATGAAAGTTACCTTAAGTTGTGATCATAGAGTAGTTGATGGTGCTGTAGGTTCAGCATTTTTAAATTCTTTCAAGAATTATCTTGAAAACCCTGTTTTATTACTAGGAAAAGACGCTATTTAATCACTTAACCTAACTTTTTTTTTATTTTCAATGATATTTTCAATCATTGAATACAGAAATTTTAAATACACCAATTGAATATTTAAAAGGAGTTGGACCTAAAAGAGCTGATGTTTTAAAAAGTGAACTTTCTATTTATACATTTAGAGACCTTTTTTGTCATTTCCCGTTTAGATATATAGACCGTACAACTACAATGTTAATTAATCAATTAACACCTGGAAATTCAAATGTTCAACTTTTGGTTCAAATTACGGCAGTTCAAGAAATTGGTCAATCAAGAAAAAAAAGATTAGTTGCAACTGCAAAAGATCAATCAGGTACCATTAAATTGGTTTGGTTTAAAGGAATAAAGTGGATTAAGTCATCTATTCAAATAGGGAAATCTTATGTTATTTTTGGTAAACCAAACTTGTATTCTGGTGTTTGGAATTTAAATCATCCGGAAATAGAACTTGAAACAAAAAATAAAGATAAAATTGGAGAACTACAGCCTGTTTATCATTCAACAGAAAAGCTAGGCTCTTTTGGGTTGCATTCCAAGGGAATTGAGAACTTGATGAGGACGTTACTTGCTAATTTATTAACATCTTTAGAAGACACAATCTCAATTAAGCTCGAGCAAAAAAATCACTTTCCCAACGTTCAAGAGGCCTTTAAAAATATACATTTCCCTAAAAATAAAATACTTCTTCAGAAAGCTATTTTGAGACTTAAATATGAGGAGCTATTTTTTCTACAACTTGGTATGACAAAGCAGAAAATAATAAAAAGAGGAAAAATAAAAGGTTTTGTTTTTAGTAAAGTAGGGGATAAATTTAATTTATTTTTCAGTGAATTTATACCATTTGATTTGACTGGGGCACAAAAGCGAGTTGTTAAAGAAATTAGAAGAGATTTAGGGTCAGGTAATCATATGAACAGATTATTGCAAGGCGATGTTGGTAGTGGGAAAACATTAGTTGCTGTGTTATGTATTTTATTAGCTTTTGATAACTACTTTCAATCTTGCTTGATGGCGCCAACCGAGATTTTGGCAATTCAACATTTTAATACTATCAAAAAGTTTTTAGATCCTGTAGGGATAGAAGTTGCTTTGTTGACTGGATCTGTCAAAGCAGCTCAAAGAAAGTTGATCCACGAGGGATTAGAAAGTGGTAAAATTAAATTATTAGTCGGTACCCACGCAATTTTGGAGGATAAAGTTAAATTCAAAAATTTAGGTCTTTCAATAATAGATGAACAACACCGTTTTGGAGTTGCTCAAAGAGCAAAACTTTGGAAAAAAAATAATCAACCCCCACATGTTTTAGTAATGACCGCTACTCCAATTCCTAGAACATTGGCAATGACTTTTTATGGTGATCTTGATGTTTCAATAATTGATGAGCTTCCACCTGGAAGAAAGCCTGTAAATACAGTTCACCGTTTTGATTCGAGTAGACTCAAAGTATTTCAATTTATGGAAGATGAAATTAAAAAAGGGCACCAAGTTTATGTGGTTTATCCATTAATAGAAGAATCTGAAAAGTTAGATTATAAAGATTTAATGGACGGCTACGAAAGTATCTCTCGTAGATTTCCATTACCAGATTATAAGGTGAGTATAGTACACGGCAAAATGAAGCCAGAAGCAAAGGAGTATGAGATGAAACAATTTGTAGAAGGAAAAACTCAAATAATGGTTGCTACTACGGTAATTGAAGTAGGTGTAGATGTCCCAAATGCTTCTCTAATGATTATAGAGAGTGCGGAGAAATTTGGATTATCACAGTTACATCAGTTAAGAGGTAGAGTTGGTAGAGGAGCGGATCAATCTTATTGTATCTTAATGAGTGGGTATAAGTTGTCAGAAGATGGAAAATCCAGACTTGAAACTATGGTTAGAACCAGTGACGGTTTTGAAATTGCAGAACAAGATTTAAAGATGAGAGGCCCCGGAGATGTTATGGGCACTCAACAAAGCGGTGTTTTGGATTTTAAATTAGCCGATTTAGCCAAAGATGGACAGTTATTACAATTAGCTAAGATGGATGTTGATGATTTATTAAAAAACGATCCAAATCTTACAGCTAAAGAAAACCATTCAATAAGGAAAGAACTTACTAGACAAATGAGATTAAAACCTAATTGGAGTAATATTAGTTAAAGTCTAATGTAACATTTTCTATATTTGCGCTATAAATAATTTAAATGGCATCAACTTCTGAAATTAAAAATGGTTTATGTATAAACCATAATAACAAATTGGTACAAGTAATAGAATTTCAACATGTTAAACCAGGTAAAGGTCCTGCTTTTGTCAGAACAAAGTTAAAGGGTATTGAGGATGGTAGAGTAGTTGATCATACATTTCCCTCTGGGCATAAAATTGAAATTGTAAGAATAGAGAATCGCTCCTACCAATACCTTTACAAAGAAGATGCAGGATATCACTTTATGAATAATGATACTTTTGAACAGGTTTTTATTGAGTCTCACATGATTGAGAAACCAGAATTTATGAAAGAAGGTCAAACTTGTACCATAATTTTTCATGCAGAAGAAGAATTACCGTTAGTTGTTGAACAAGCTCAGTTTTTAGAAACTGAGGTAACCTACACGGAACCAGGTATTAAAGGTGATACTGCCACTAACGCAATGAAACCTGCTACTATTGAAACAGGTGCTGAGGTCAGAGTCCCTTTGTTTATTGATACAGGAGATAAGATTAAAATAGATATCTATAAAGGAGTTTATGTAGAAAGAATAAAGTCATGAGTTATACAATTCACGGAATACAACATTTGGGCGTTGGAGTGCCAGAACATGAACAAGCTTGGAAATGGTATAGAAAGTTTTTCGGTATGGATATCCCACTTTTTAATGATGAGGCTGAAGCTCCATTAATGACAATTTATACAGAGGGAAAAGTTATATCTAAACGCGCCGCTATGGTTCTGAATATTAAAGGAGGTTGTGCTATGGAAATAGTTAGTCCAAGTACTTTTAAAGCTACTCATGCAAAATTAGACCATCAGCTTGGAGATTTAGGAATTTTTGTTGGCATGGTTAAAGCTCCAAATGTAGATAAAGCTTATTCTTTTTTTAAAGAAAACGGTGCAAATATTATTAGTGAAGTTGCTAAAACCCCTACTGGACTCAAAACATTTTACGTAAAAGATTTAAATCAACTGATTTGGCAGATTTTGCCTGCCAATGATTTTTACACCAGCCATTCAACTGTTACTGGTGGAACATTGGGTTGTAGTATCGGTGTTTCAAATATGGAAAAAGCCATGTCTTTTTACGCTATGTTGGGTTATGATGAAGTGATTAACGACGAAAGTCGTGTTTTTGACGATTGGAAAAATATTCCTGGTGGGGAAAACAAATTCCGAAGAGTGATGTTATCTCAAAAAAATCCCTCAGGCGGTGGATTTTCAAAACTAGCTGGTAAGAGTTATATTGAATTGGTACAAGATTTGACTAATAGAAAGACTGTTAAAATATATGCCAATAGACTCTGGGGTGATATTGGATTTGTTCACTTAGGGTTCGATGTGAGAGATATGACATCATTAGGAAAAGAACTGAAAAAGTCAGGCCACGGTTTTACTTGCGATACAAAAGATGTTTTAAGTATGGGTGAAAGTACGAAAGTTCATTGTACATATTGTGAAGATCCCGATGGAACATTAATTGAAATGATAGAAGTTTATAAAATACCCATTATTGAAAAATTAGGATTGTATTTAAATGTTGAAAAAAGAGATGCATCACAAGCATTGCCTAATTGGATGCTAAAAGCTTTAAGATTTACTCGCGTAAAAGATTAAGTGCTTGATTGTTTTTTGATTATTTTATAGAAAATATTTGGGAAAAACCTTTTAATAGTAATTGCCTTTATTTCTCTTCCACCTGTATATATTTCGTGTTTATTGTCAATTATCCCATTGACAATGTCTTGTGCACATTTTTCTGGTGAGATTCCGTTTTTTTGGTTATTATCTTGTTTTTGATGGGTTTTACCATCATGTGAAAGAGAATTTTTAGAGATATTCGTATCTACAAATCCGGGAAATACCATACTTATTTTGATATTATTCTTTTCTTCTTCCAATCTCAATGATTCAAAAAATCCTAATTGTGCAAACTTCGAAGCTGAATATGCCGACCTAAGAAAAAAACCAAATTTTCCTGATAAGCTACTTACCGTAACTATATAACCACTTTTCTGGCTTTGCATTATTGGTAAAACAGCTTTGGTAAGTGCAATTGTCCCAAAATAATTTACTTCCATTAATCTTCTGTCAACTTCTAGTGATGTTTGACTTGCTTCGGACCTTTGACTTATTCCACCGTTATTTATTAATAAATCAATGGTTTTGTATTGTTTTATTACTGTTTGAACATTGCTAGGAAAGCTATTTTGCTTTTCAAGATCCAATGGTAGTACCATACAATTACCTCCACATTTTTTTGCAACCTCTTCTAATTCTTTTTCTTTTCTTGATGATAGAACAACATTGGCATTTAATTGGCTAAATTTAATTGCAAGGGCTTTTCCAATGCCTGAAGAAGCACCGGTTATCCATACAGTTTTTTTACTAAATTCTATCATTGATAAAGATTTTTAGCTTTTTCTGCAGAAACTTTAATTCCTTTTATAAAGGCGGAACTAAAACCATTATGTTCCATCTCATTGAGTCCTGCTATTGTACATCCTTTTGGAGATGTTACTTTGTCAATTTCGTCTTCTGGATGAGAATTATTTTGTAGTAATAATGCAGCAGCTCCCTTTGCAGTTTGTGCAGCCATTTTAAGTGCTTCAGAAGAATGAAAATCGATTTCATTCCCCCCTTGCGAAGCAGCTCTTATTGATCTTAAGAAAAAAGCAACCCCACACGCACAAAGTGCAGTTGCAGATGTCATTTTTTCTTCATTAATTATGGTTGTTTCACCAACTTGATTAAATATTTCTACTGCATTTTTAATGTAAGATTCCCATTTATGTGATGTGCTAATACATGTCATACTTTCTCTAACTGAAATTGCTGTATTAGGCATTGCTCTAATAATTGGATTGTTTTCACCTATAATATTAATTATATCAGAAATTTCAACTCCAGATACCAATGAAATAATAAGTTGGTCATTTCTTAATATAGGTTTTAGTTCAGAAAATATTTCATTAATTTTTTGAGGAAGAACACTAATGATAATTATTTTAGTGTTTTCAATGGCTTTGGAATTATTATTAAAAATATTAAATCCTTGTTCTTTCATTTTTTGAAGTTTTTCAATTCTTCTTCTAGAAAGATTGAACTGATTAGAGGTGTATTTTTTCGAATGTACTAAACCTTTCACAAGTGAAAGTCCTAAGTTTCCAGCTCCAATAATTGCAATTTTATTATTCATTCTAAATCTAAATAGAGTACAAATAAACAATGAATAATGATATTTTTAATATGAAGAGTTAATTAATTATTTTTTCAATAAGATCGTTGTCTGCAATGTTGGGCAATGTAACCCTTAGCATTGGGTTTCTGTCCATCTCTCTCTTGATGGCAAAAATTGCTTCTTCGTTCCTAGCCCAATTTCTTCTTGCTATTCCATTATTAACATCCCAAAAAAGCATATTTTTAAGTTTTTCGTCAGCTAATTTTGTTCCATCTAATGTTAATCCAAACCCACCATTAATTACTTCTCCCCAACCAACACCGCCTCCGTTATGAATGCTCACCCAAGTTGCGCCTCTAAAAGAGTCTCCTATAACATTATGAATGGCCATATCTGCTGTGAAGGCAGAACCATCATAAATATTTGAAGTTTCTCTGTAGGGAGAGTCAGTACCTGAGACATCGTGATGATCTCTGCCAAGAACAATTGGGGCACTTATTACACCGTCAGAAATTGCCTTATTGAATGCTTCAGCTATTTTTATTCTTCCTTCACTGTCTGCATATAATATTCTTGCTTGTGAGCCAACAACTAATTTATTTTGCTGAGCCCCTTTAATCCATTGGATATTATCAGCCATCTGCTGTTTAATTTCCTTTGGAGAATTTTTCATCAAATCTTCTAATACTTCACAAGCTAAATTGTCAGATTTCTCTAGATCCTTAGGGTTTCCAGAAGTACATACCCATCTAAATGGGCCGAATCCATAATCAAAACACATAGGCCCCATTATATCTTGTACGTAGGAAGGGTATTTGAAATTTATATCATCTTTTGCCATAATATCAGCTCCAGCTCTAGAAGCTTCAAGCAGAAAGGCATTTCCGTAGTCAAAGAAATAAGTCCCTCTTTCAGTATGTTTGTTTACAGCATTAGCATGTTGAATAATAGTTTGTTGAACTTTTTCTTTAAATAAGTCTGGATCATTTACCATTAGCTCATTGGATTCTTCGAAGGTTAAACCTGTAGGATAATAACCTCCTGCCCAAGGATTGTGTAGTGATGTTTGATCCGAACCTAGGTCTACATAAATATTAGCCTCATAAAATTTTTCCCAGACATCTACAATATTTCCATCATAGGCTATGGAAACTACCTCTTTATTGGTAACAGCTTTAGACACACGAATACATAATTCATCTAAATCACTAATAACTTCATCAACCCAACCTTGCTGATGTCTTTTGTATGTTGCTTTTGGGTTGATTTCAGCAGTTACTGAAACAACACCAGCAATATTACCAGCCTTTGGTTGAGCTCCACTCATACCGCCGAGGCCTGCAGTCAAGAAAAGTTTTCCTTTGGTTCCCTTGTCGTCAATTTTTCTGCAGGCATTCAGTACTGTTATTGTTGTTCCATGAACAATGCCTTGTGGTCCAATATACATATATGATCCTGCTGTCATTTGGCCGTATTGAGTGACTCCTAAAGCATTGAATTTTTCCCAGTCATCTTTTTGAGAATAATTAGGAATCATCATTCCGTTGGTAATTACTACTCTTGGAGCATTAAAATTTGATGGGAAAAGGCCAAGTGGATGGCCACTATACATCACAAGTGTTTGCTCATCAGTCATTTCGGAAAGATATTTCATGGTAAGTAGATACTGGGCCCAATTTTGAAAAACAGCACCATTTCCACCATAAGTTATTAGTTCCTCTGGGTGTTGAGCTACAGCTGGATCTAAATTATTATGAATCATTAACATGATAGATCTAGCTTGTAAAGATTTTCCTGGATACTCCTCTATGGGTCTTGCAAAAATTTTGTAATCTGGCATGTATCTGTACATGTAAATCCTCCCATATTTATTTAGTTCTTCTAAAAATTCTTTAGAAAGAATTGAATGTTGATTTTTAGGAAAATATCTTAATGCATTTTTGAGCGCAAGTTTTTTTTCATTAATAGATAAGATGTCTTTTCTTTTAGGTGCGTGACTTAAGCTTTCTGATCTTTTTTTCGCACTGGGAATTGATAATGGAATTCCAAGTGGAATTAATTCTTTTAATGTTGACATTGTTATTTGTTATTTAAACCAGTTTTTATATCATAACCAAACGGGCAATGTTTGCAATTATTCTTACAACAATAACCTCTTCTTAAATGGTATTTTTCAGTAAAAATAATATATCCTTCGGTAGAATAATAAAAATGTTCTTCGTCAGAAGAATTTGTTTTTGAAAATGCGGAATCAAACATATAAAACATAAAATTACTGATCCATTTTAGATGATTATATTTTGTTTGATTAATTCTTTGAAATAAATTGAATCACATTACACAAAAATAAAAAATAAATTTCCATACATTTGGCTGAAATTTAAATTTACAAAAAGAAACACTTTTATAATATGTCAGCATATCAAAAACAAATTGACGCTTTCCTGGAAAGCGTAATATTAAAAAATAATAGTGAAGCAGAATTTATTCAAGCTGTAGAAGAGGTTGCAGAAACAGTCATTCCTTTTATTGAAGCAAACCCAAAATACAAGTCAGCCAAAATATTAGAAAGAATAGTTGAACCAGAAAGGGTTATTCAGTTTAGAGTGCCTTGGTTGGATGATAAAGGAGAAGTTCAAGTTAACCGCGGGTTTAGAGTTGAATTTAATTCTGCTATAGGACCATATAAAGGAGGGTTGAGATTTCATCCGTCCGTAAATTTATCTATACTTAAGTTTTTAGGTTTTGAACAAGTATTTAAAAATTCTTTAACAACATTACCAATGGGTGGTGGTAAAGGAGGTTCGGATTTTGATCCAAAAGGTAAATCAGATAACGAAGTCATGAAATTTTGCCAATCATTTATGACTGAACTTTCAAGACATATTGGTCCGAACACGGATGTTCCTGCCGGAGATATTGGAGTTGGAGGAAGAGAAATTGGTTACATGTTTGGTCAATACAAAAGATTGAGAAATGAATTTACTGGAGTACTAACCGGAAAAGGTGTTAATTGGGGAGGCTCTTTAATTAGACCTGAGGCCACTGGCTACGGAACCGTTTATTTTGCTGCAGAGATGTTGAATACTAAGGGCGATAGTTTTAAAGATAAAACTGTCTCAATATCTGGTTCGGGTAATGTTGCTCAGTTTGCTTGCCAAAAAGCCACAGAACTTGGTGCCAAAGTTGTTACTTTAAGCGACTCTAAAGGCTTTATTTATGACCCTAACGGAATTGATGCAGATAAATTATCATGGGTTATGGACTTGAAAAATAAAAGAAGGGGTCGTATAAAGGAGTATGCTAATCATTTTGAAGGTGTTGATTTTTATGAAGGAAAAAAACCATGGGAAATCGCAGTAGATGTTGCCCTACCATGTGCTACTCAAAATGAATTAAACGAAGAACATGCAAAAATTTTAGTGGCTAATAATTGTATTTGTGTTGCTGAGGGGGCTAATATGCCTTCAACTCCGGAAGCAATTGCAGTCTTTACAGAGCATAAAATTTTATTTGCACCTGGAAAAGCTTCAAATGCTGGAGGTGTTGCCACGTCTGGTTTAGAAATGTCTCAAAATTCATTACGTTACAATTGGACAAGAGAGGAAGTTGATAAGAAATTACATAATATTATGTTGAATATTCATCAGCAATGTGTTGATTATGGTCAAGAGGATGATGGTTACGTTGATTATGTTAAGGGAGCTAATATTGCTGGTTTTGTAAAGGTGGCAGATGCTATGATTGATCAAGGTTTAGTTTAATATTTATTTTATGTACAGTTCATTAAAACAATTTTTAAACTCTGAATTAGAAGAGGTTAAAAAAGCAGGTCTTTTTAAAAAGGAAAGAGTAATTACAGGTCCTCAAGGCGCTGATGTGAATGTTGAAAATGGTGGAGATGTGGTTATAATGTGTGCAAATAATTATTTAGGATTGTCTTCAAATAAGGAGGTTATTCAATCGGCTAAAGACGCTCTTGATACTCACGGATTTGGTATGTCTTCTGTAAGGTTTATCTGCGGAACACAGGACATTCATAAAGAATTAGAGCAGAAAATTGCTGATTTCTATCAAACTGAAGACACCATATTATACGCAGCTGCATTTGATGCTAACGGAGGTTTATTTGAGCCCTTGTTTGGACCTGAAGACGCAATTATTTCCGATGAATTAAATCATGCTTCAATCATTGACGGAGTTAGACTTTGTAAGGCTAAAAGATATAGATACAAGCATAGTGATATGCAAGATCTTGAGCAGCAGCTAATTTTATCACAAGATCAAAGACATAGAATAATTGTGACAGATGGTGTTTTTTCTATGGACGGTGATATTGCAAAGATGGATAAAATTTGTGATTTGGCAGATAAGTATGATGCACTTGTAATGACAGATGAGTGCCACTCTGCAGGTTTTATAGGAAAGACTGGAAGAGGTGTTCCAGAATATCATGGGGTTATGGATAGAGTTGATATTATTACTGGAACTTTAGGAAAAGCTTTGGGTGGTGCCATGGGAGGTTACACTACTGGAAAAAAAGAGATTATTGAAATGTTAAGGCAAAGGTCTAGGCCTTATTTATTTTCTAATTCTTTAGCACCTTCAATTGTAGGTGCTGCTAATAAAGTTTTTGATATACTGAGCGCAAGCACAGAATTAAGAGACAAGCTAGAATATAATACAAATTATTTTAAAGAAAAAATTATTAATGCTGGATTTGATGTTAAAGAAGGAGACTCACCAATTGTTCCTATAATGCTATACGATGCTGCACTATCACAGAAGTTTGCAGATTTATTGTTAAAAGAGGGAGTTTATGCAATAGGTTTCTTTTATCCTGTGGTACCAAAGGATAAAGCTAGAATCAGAACACAAATTTCTGCTGCCCATGAAAAAGAGCATTTAGATAAGGCGATAGCTGCTTTTATCAAAGTAGGAAGAGAATTAGGAGTTATTTCTTAAAATCACATTAAAAATTTTCATAGCGAATTGTTAGTATCAAAATTATATCTTATCTTCGCAGCCCAATATTTAAAAAATTACTTGTACAGTGAGTCATTTAAGTTATAAAACAGCGTCAGCTAACAGAGAAACGGTTAATAAAGAATGGTTATTGATCGATGCTGAAGGTCAACCTCTTGGAAGAGTTGCCAGCAAAATTGCTACCTTATTAAGAGGGAAGCACAAAGTAGATTTTACTCCTCACGTTGATTGTGGAGATAACGTTGTTGTTGTCAACGCAGAAAAAATAACGCTCTCTGGAAATAAATGGGAGTCAAAAGAATATTTAAGGCACACTGGATATCCTGGCGGTCAAAGATCTGTGAACGCTTCTTCTCTATTAGCAAAATTTCCTGAAAGACTTATAGAAAAGGCGGTTAAAGGAATGCTGCCTAAGAACAGATTAGGAAGTAAATTATTTAGAAATTTACATGTATATGTTGGAAGTGAGCACAAAAACGAAGCTCAAAAACCTAAAAAAGTAGAACTTAATTAAGATTAAATGTCGATAATCAATAAACTAGGAAGAAGAAAGTCATCTGTTGCAAGGGTGTATCTTAAAGACGGTAAAGGAAAAATAACTATTAATAAAAGAGACCATAAAGATTATTTTACCACTGATGTCCTTCAATATAAAATTTATCAACCATTTGAACTCACTGGAACAAGTGGTAAATATGATGCTAATATCAATGTAAAAGGTGGTGGATCTACTGGTCAAGTAGAGGCAATTCGTCTAGCTATATCAAGAGCATTAGTTGAGGTAAATAGCGAGTATAAGCCGTTATTAAAAGCAGAGGGGCTCATGACTAGAGACCCAAGGATGGTGGAAAGAAAGAAACCAGGCCAACCAAAAGCGAGAAAGAAATTTCAATTTAGTAAAAGATAAAATATTTAAAGAGCGTACCAGGGTACGTGGTTTAGTATCTAAGGTTTTTCGATCAGAAATGCTACCTAAAGCCTGCTGAGAATTAAATAACAGTAAAAAGAAAGTAAACAATAAAATGGGAAAAGTAACCTTTGAGGAAATGTTGAATGCAGGAGTGCATTTTGGGCATTTAAAAAGAAAGTGGAATCCACATATGTCTCCGTACATATTCGATGAAAAAAAAGGGATTCACATAATTGATCTTAATAAAACACTTGTTAAATTACAAGATGCGGCAAATGCAATGAAGCAAATCGCTAAGTCTGGAAGAAAGATTTTATTCGTAGCAACTAAGAAGCAAGCCAAAGAAATAATTTCTTCGAAAGTAGATGAAATAAATATGCCTTCAATCACCGAAAGATGGCCAGGAGGTATGTTAACCAATTTCAAGACAACAAGAAAGACTATTAAAAAAATGTCTTCTATTGACAAAATGATGAAAGATGGTACTGCAGATACTATGTCTAAAAGAGAAAGACTTCAATTAACCAGGCAAAGAGAGAAAATTGGTAAAGTATTTGGTAGTATTGCTGATATGAATAGATTGCCAGCTGCAATTTTTATTGTTGATGTGAAAAAAGAGCACATTGCTTTAGCTGAAGCAAAAAATTTAAATATTCCTGTATTTGCAATGGTTGATACTAACTCTAACCCTAATGATATCGACTTTGTAATTCCTTCAAATGATGATGCAACAAAATCAATTGAATTAATCATCACCAATTTATGTGATGCTATCAAAGAAGGTCTTGGAGAGAGGAAGCAAACCAAAGAAAAGATTGCTAAAGAAAAAGCAGCGAAAGAGGATAAGGCTACTGAAGTAAATGAAACTAAAGAAGAAGTTAAATCTTAATTAAATTATTTTAAATGAGTATTACCGCGAAAGAAGTTAATGAGCTCAGGAAGAAAACTGGTGCTGGAATGATGGATTGTAAAAAAGCTCTTCAAGAATCAAAAGGAGATGTTGAGGCAGCGATAGATTACCTAAGAAAAAAAGGCCAAAAAATTGCTGCTAAGAGAGGAGATAGAGAGGCAAAGGAAGGTTTAGTTATTGCTAAATCCTCGGGAAACTTTGGTTACATTGTATGTTTAAATTGTGAAACTGATTTTGTGGCCAAAAATAATGATTTTGGAAATCTAGCTAATTCTTTAGTTGATCTAGCTATTGATACTGGCTCATCGTCACTAAACGACTTTATGGAAAAGAAATATCCTGGATCTGATCTTTCAGTTTCCGCAAAAATAACAGAGCAAAGTGGAGTTATTGGAGAAAAGATAGAGATATCAGCTTTTGAAGTGATCAATGCTGAAAAAGTGGTTGCTTACAACCACCCTGGAAATCAAATTGCCTCACTTGTAGGTCTAACATTAGATGCTGAGGATGAAGGAAAACAAGTAGCTATGCAAGTTGCTGCCATGAATCCTATTGCTTTGGATCAAGATGCTGTTCCACAGGATGTTATTGATAGAGAAATTGAAGTTGGTAAGGATTTAGCTATACAAGAAGGTAAGCCAGTTGAAATGGCTGAAAAAATTGCTAAGGGAAGATTAAACAAATTCTTTAAAGAGACCACCTTAGTCAATCAATCTTTTATTAGAGATAATAAAAAAACTGTTGGTCAGTTTCTAAAAGATACTAATCCTGAGTTAAAAGTTACAGATTTTAAGCGTTATTCGCTTTCGATTTAATTATCTTACCTATATTTAGAGAGCTATAAAGCTCTCTTTTTTTTGTTTAAATTTTTAAATAATTATGAAATATAAAAGAATACTATTAAAACTCAGTGGAGAAGCATTAATGGGAAACAAACAGTTTGGTATTGACAATAATAGAATAATGCAATATGCTGAAGAAATCAAACAAATATCTAATCTTGGTGTACAAATAGGTATCGTTATTGGTGGTGGTAATATTTTTAGAGGAGTTCAAGCCGAAGAAGGGGGTATGGAGAGAACTCAAGGAGATTATATGGGTATGTTAGCAACTATGATTAACAGTATGGCTCTACAATCCGCTTTAGAATCCTTAGGAGTTTTTACTAGATTGCAATCAGCAATTGAAATGAAGCAAATTGCAGAACCTTTCATCAAACGAAAAGCTGTTAGACATCTAGAAAAAGGTAGGGTTGTGATATTTGGAGCAGGTACTGGGAATCCTTTTTTTACTACCGATTCTGCGGCTTCATTAAGAGCAGTTGAAATTGATGCTGATGTGATTTTAAAAGGAACTAGAGTTGATGGTATTTACAGCGCTGATCCTGAAATAGACCAAAATGCAACTAAATATACTACAATAACTTTTGATCAAGCATATGAAAATAATTTACAGGTTATGGATATGACTGCTTTTACACTCTGTAAAGAAAACGCAGTTCCAGTAGTTGTGTTTAATATGAACGAGCCAGGAAATCTTAAAAAAGTAATTGAGGGATCTAAGGTTGGAACTTTAGTAACAATTTAAAATATATTATGGAAGAAATAAATTTGATTTTACAAGATGCTGAAGATGGAATGACTAAATCTATCTCTCATTTATCAATCGAATTAGGCAAAATAAGAGCTGGTCGTGCAAACCCATCAATGTTAGACGCTGTTAAAGTAGATTATTATGGAACACCAACCCCACTTGCACAAGTTGGTAACATTAGTACTTTAGATTCTAGGACACTAAATATTCAACCTTGGGAGAAGGGTATGTTGGATGAAATTACCAAGGCTATTGTTAATTCTAACTTAGGATTAAACCCTCAGAACAACGGAGAGGTAATTATTATATCAGTTCCTGTTTTGACCGAAGAAAGAAGAAAAGACCTTGTTAAAAGAGCTAAGGCTGAAGGTGAACACGCTAAAGTTAGTGTAAGGTCACAAAGAAAGGATGCAAATGAAATGGTAAGATCTCTAAAAGATGAAGGATTTAGCGAGGATAATATTAAAAATGCAGAGGATCAAATTCAAAAGTTAACCGATAAGTTTAACAAAAAGGTTGACGAATTAGTGAAAATAAAAGAATCGGATATTATGAAAGTGTAAAAAAAACACCTTTTTTAGTCTATTGATTAGGAATTTAAGCAAAATATGTTCAGATTTGCCCGTCTAATTTGCAAATTATATAAATTTAAACCTTTAATTATGAAAAAATTTTGGATTTTACCACTTTTTAGCCTTATAGTAGCTTGTGGAACTGCTACTGAAGAAGCTCCTGAAGAAACTCCAACAGAAGTTGCACCAACTGAAAATGAAGTTGCCCCAACAGAAGTTGAAACAACTTCTAGCGATACTACAGCTGTAATAGAAACAGAAAATGACTCTACATCAAATGGAAATCATGAAGTAGATGGACACGAAGGACACGAAGGACACGAAGGACACGGAGATAACCACTAAACTAAATCAGAATTTATCAAGCTCTTATTTTTTTAAATAAGAGCTTTTTTATGCCCAAATTTTAGATCCTTCGGAACAGTTTTTACATATATCAATTTCCTCTCTTTCATTTAAAATTTTATTTCTAAATCTATTATATGTATCACTAAACCATATATCATTAAAGCTTTGACTTTTTAAATTCCCAATTTTATGAGTTGCATCTTTGTCGAAACAACATGGAACTAATTCTCCGTTTACAGTAATTACCGCACTGCTCCACATTCTCCAACAATGATTGTTTAGTTTATTTTTTAAATAATATTTTCCATCTTTTTTTCTTATGTATCTTGAGTATTTTTGGTTTTCAGGCATTAAAGAATTTCCGTTTTTAAAATCATAAAATTGGGCAGTCTTAACTCTAAATTCGTTCACACCCAATTCCTTTGAAAGTGTCTTCATTTCATCAACTAGGTGTTCATTTGGTTTTACAATAAGAAATTGGAATATTATATGAGGATACTGACTATCAAAAGTTCTTTTCCACTTAATAATATTTTTAGTCCCTCTTATTACTCTTTCGTAATTTCCATTTTTTCTGTACATTTCATATGATTTTTGATCATTGCCATCAATTGAAATTATTAGTCTCTTCAATCCGCTTTCTATTGTTTTTTGACAGTTTTTATCACTCAGAAAGTGACCATTAGTTGATGTTGAACAAAAAATATTTTTAGAATTAGCATATTTAATAAAATCAAAAAAATTTTTATTTAAATAAGGTTCTCCTTGGAAGTAATAATTGATGTAAGATAATTTTTTGAATAGTTGGTCAATTATCTTTTTATTGAGTTCTGTGGTTAAATTTCCAGTTTTTCTAGAAAATTGTCTTAAACCACTTGGACATTCAGGACAACCTAAATTACATGTAGTTGTCGGTTCAATACTTAATGCTACAGGTTGGCCTAAGATTTTTGCTTTATGATTTAATCTTGAGTATAAAAAACTAATGTACAGTTTTGCAAAGTTAATTACCTTAACAAAGGATAAGAATTTCAATATTATTTTTGATTCTATGTACTGCATTTTAACTCAATAAGCTAAAATTAACAAAATCCTTTATTCAGATACATTTATTCTTAATCATTAATTGATACCTTAGCAAATACTCTCATGAATGGTAAAGTGTTATGTGGAAAATAATCTCTAATTTAATATTAAGAAATAGGATATTAATAATTTGTATTCTTTCTGTCTTAACTGGTTTTTTAGGATATCATGCCACAAAAATTCAGCTTCAGTATGAGTTTAATAAACTCCTACCTTCAAACGATCCTACCTTCTTAGCATATGAAAATTTTAAAACTCATTTTGGCCATGACGGTATGATGGTAGTTATTGCAACGAATGAGTCAGACTTTTACACAGAAGAAAAGTTTAATGCATGGCTACAAATGGGAGACAGTCTAAAAAATATTAAGGTCAAAATTAAAGATGGTGACAATTTCAAAATGAAACGTGTTGTAGATTCTATTTTTTCTGAGGGACATCTTTATAACATTATAAAGAATAAAAAGGAGTCAAAATTTAAATTAGAGGAAATAGTTAAAAATTATCCCTTAACCCCAAATGAAGTTGACAGCGTAGAAAACGTAATCAAAAATTTAAAGTTTTATGAAAATATTGTTTACAGAGATTCTTCCCATCTTCATTTGATGATGTTGTTTTTGAATAAAGATATTTTCAATTCTAATAACAGAGGAACTTTGATTGATGATATTTACGATTTAGCAATGTCTTATAATAATCATTTTTCCAATTTAAAATTCTCTGGTCTTCCATTTATAAGATCAGTAACAATGTTTAAAGTGAAGTCTGAGCTTGGCTTATTTGTCTTTTTGGCCTTAATTGTAACATCAATTTTGTTGTTCCTGTTTTTTAGATCATTCAAAGTTGTTCTTATTTCAATTGTTGTTGTTGTTGTTGGTGTTGTTTGGTCAATGGGTGTAATAAGTTTATTTGGTTATGAAATTACGGCTTTAACTGGGCTTATTCCACCCCTAATTATTGTGATAGGAATTCCAAATTGTATTTATTTAATTAATAAATATCAACAAGAGTTTAAGAATCATGGCAATAAGATAAAAGCATTAGACAGAGTCATTCAAAAAGTGGGTAATGCAACATTTTTGACTAATGCAACTACTGCAATGGGCTTTGGTACTTTTGTATTTACACATTCTGATATTATGAAAGAATTTGGTGTGGTTGCTTCAATCAATATCCTTTGTATGTTTTTTATAAGCATATGTTTAGTGCCAATTATTTACAGCTTTTTAGCTCCACCGAAATCTAAACATACTAAACATTTGGACAGAAAGTGGATGTTTAGCGCTGTTGATTCACTTGTTTATTTAGCAACAAAAAAAAGAAAGCAGGTTTATTTATTTACAGCAATTTTGCTTCTTGTTGGTCTTTATGGTATGAGTTGGATGCATACAACTGGAAATATTGTAGATGATCTTCCGAAAAGTGATCAAGTAGTAAAAGACTTGAAATATTTTGAAAAAGAATTAAATGGTGTTATGCCTTTTGAAATTATGCTAACTTTTAAAGATACAGTATATGAAAATTTTTCAAATATTTCAAAAATTCAACAACTGCAAAAGAGATTAAAAAGAGAAAAATATCTTTCGAAATCACTATCAATTGTTGATGCAATGAAATTTATTTCACAGTCCTATGCAAATGGAAAGTTATCTAAGTTTAATCTTGATTTTAGTAAGTCAAAAGATCAGAGGTATTTTTCAAGAGTGATAAAATCAAAATATTTTAAAAACACATTTATTGGTGTCGACCACGATAATAGCAATGGATTTGTAGGTAGTTTTTTAGACTCAACTCATCATATTACTAGAATTACTTTACAAATTGCAGATATTGGAACTTCTGCAATGGATAGTTTGATAGAAAGAATAAATCAGGCAATTGACAGCGTAGTTAACCCAGAATCTAGATCATTTAATTTAGCAATTCAAAAAGATAGTTTATATCAATTTTACAGTACGAATAATAAAATAAGATTTAGGGTCCAAGAATATTTAACAAATGGAGACATCACAAAACTCAATGATTTCCCCAGTTCAATAGATCAAATTGATAGTGTTTATGGGATTGAGCAATTTAATAATGCGATAATTAAAAATGTTGATAATATTCATGTCAAAGCTGATATCACAGGAACAGGAGTTTTATATACAAAAGGGACAACATACCTTGTTAAAAATTTATTTATCAGTTTAATTTTAGCAATTTTTGTAATTGCAATACTAATGTCTTTTCTTTTTAAGTCTTGGAGAATGGTATTGGTATCTTTATTACCCAACTTGATTCCTCTAATATTTACCTCTGCTCTAATGGGGTATTTTGGAATTCCCATAAAGCCATCTACTATTTTAGTATTTAGTATTGCCTTTGGAATTTCAATTGATGATACGATACATTTTCTTGCTAAATACAGGCAAGAACTCAAAACAAAAAAAATTAAAGATTCTGTTGAAATATCGATAAAGGAAACAGGAGTGAGTATGATATATACCTCCATAATTTTATTTTTTGGATTTTCTATTTTTATAGCTTCAAATTTTGGAGGAACACAGGCTTTAGGATTATTAGTTTCACTAACCTTATTTGTGGCAATGTTAACCAACCTTGTATTACTTCCATCTTTGTTATTAAGTTTAGAGAAATTGATTGTAACTAAAACATTTAAAGAATCAGAAGATTACTTCCAAGACGATCAAGATATTGATTGGAAAAAATTATAGTATATGAAAGGAATTATTTTAGCAGGTGGATCAGGTACTAGGTTACATCCTTTGACATTAGCTTTAAGTAAGCAGTTAATGCCAGTTTATAATAAGCCAATGATCTATTACCCATTATCAACCTTAATGCACGCAGGAATTCGTGAAATTCTATTTATTACCACTCCTCATGATCTTCCCTTGTTTCAACATTTACTTGGAGATGGGTCTAAGTTGGGTTGTAGATTTGAGTATAAAATTCAGCCAGAACCTAACGGGCTTGCTCAAGCTTTTGTAATAGGGAAAACATTTATTGGAGATGATAAAGTAGCTTTAATTCTTGGAGATAACATATTTTTTGGAGGTGGAATGGGAAAACAATTAACTAGCTCTACAGATCCAGACGGAGGATATATTTTTGCTTACAGAGTTCACGATCCTCAAAGATATGGAGTAGTAGAATTTAATGAAGAAGATAAAGTAATTTCTATTGAAGAAAAGCCTGAAAATCCAAAGTCAAATTATGCTGTTCCTGGACTATATTTTTACGACAATAACGTGGTTGATATAGCACATAATATAAAGCCTAGTGATAGAGGAGAATATGAAATAACTGATATAAATAAATATTATTTAAAAGAAGGTAAGTTAAAAGTCAAAACTTTGGGTAGGGGTGTAGCATGGTTAGACACTGGAACATTCAGATCGTTGATTCAAGCGTCACATTTTGTTCAAACCATTGAGGAAAGACAAGGAGTTGGAGTCGGATGTATTGAAGCAGTAGCATTTTCTAATGGGTTTATTAATAAAAAACAATTAGAAGAGTTGGCTATTCCTCTTTTAAAGAGCGGCTATGGCAATTATTTAATGAGTTTGATTAATTAGTGCAGTTTATGTTGTCGAGTTACAAAAGTCAAGTCGATCTAAAATTAGAGTCAATAAAGAAGAATCTTCCTGATCTTCCTGTTTACGACCCAATAAAATATATAATTGATTTAGGAGGAAAAAGATTTCGTTCTTCCTTATTGTTGTTTATAGTTGATATGTTTTGTCAGAATTCTGCTAAGGGAATAGAAGAGGCTGCAGCAATAGAGCTTTTTCATAATTTCACCTTGATTCATGATGACATAATGGATCAAGCGCCACTGAGAAGGGGTAAATCCTCAATACATGAAAAGTGGGATACCAATACTGCTATTTTATCTGGAGATTTATTGTATGCTTTAGTCAATAAAATTTTGGCATCTTCTAAACACCAATCTTCAGAAATCCATTATTTGTTTCAACAAACGTCAATGCAGGTATGTGAAGGTCAATCGTTAGATATGGCTTTTGAAAATCAGAACAATGTCACTCAAGATAATTATGTTGAGATGATTAAGTTAAAAACTGCTGTTTTGGTAGCTTGCTCGTTAAAAATCGGTGCAATAATAGGTGGAGCTGACCAAAATAATGCTCAATTATTATATGACTTTGGTATCAATTTAGGAATTTCCTTTCAAATCCATGACGATATACTTGATGTCTATCCAACTGAAGAAGTATTTGGAAAGCAAATTGGAGGCGATATTTTGGAAAAGAAGAAAACAATTCTATTTATAGAGTTATTAAACAATATTTCTAATGACCAAAGAAGCGAAGTGTTTCAAAAATTAGGTGAAAAAAAGTTGACTGACAACGAAAAAGTGGAGTATATTAAATTATTGTATGATCAATATAATGTACTATTGTTAGCGAAAAAACTAAAAGAATACTATTACCAAAAAGCATTAGATAATTTATCAAACTTAGTAGTTGGTAAAGAATTTAAAAATAAACTTATGGATTTTTCAAACAATCTAATGAACAGAAGGAATTAACCATAAATATCAATTAAAGCCTCTTTTAAATTGTCGTATTTGAATTTATAACCTTCCTTTTTTATTTTTTCATTTGAAACTTTTACTCCTTTTATAATAGTTTCAGAAAGTTCTCCATATAAAAATTTTAAAATGATATTTGGGACATTAGGAAGTCTAATTTTTTTATTCAATACATCTGCAATTGTATAAGTTAGTTTTTTATTAGTAATGTGTTCTGAAGCCACAGCATTATACGTTCCATTATATTTTTCCTTAGTAATACATGAATAAAAAATTTCTACTGCATCTTCAAGATGAATCCATGGCATATATTGATTACCAGTTCCAATCGGGGCACCTAATCCTTTTTTTATTAGAGCGCTTATTTTAGGTAAAGCTCCTTCGTCATGGTCTAAAATTACTCCAAGTCTAAGTTTTACAACTCTACAATTGTCTTCAAATTTATTTGCTGCATTTTCCCATTGATAACAGCAATTACCAAGAAAATCATTTTTGTGAGAATTATTTTCAATATATATATCATTATCTATAATAGATCCATAATATCCAGTTCCAGATGCAGAAATAAAAGCATTAATCTTCAAATTATTTTTTTTAACAGTGTCATAAATTAATCTCGCAGATAGTACCCTGCTTTTTACAATTGTTTGTTTTCTTTTAGATGTCCAAGCTTTTTCAGCTATTCCTGCTCCAGCAAGATGAACCACGTG
>MDTC01179691.1_pt1 | contig 34604 bp, 39 predicted proteins | sample 811181 | NCBI WGS metagenome assembly MDTC01 (sample SAMN05326644, study PRJNA326480) | marine metagenome | isolation source: seawater | place: Pacific Ocean: North | collected 2011
AAAATTAGATACAGATATAGCTGCAGCTTTAATGAGTATCAATGCAGTTAAGGGGGTCAATATTGGAGCAGGTATGAACGCAGCTTTTTTAAGTGGAGAGGAAAACTCCGATGAAATGAGTAAAAGCTCAGGTAAAACAAAATTTAAATCTAATCAAGCTGGGGGAATTTTGGGTGGAATTTCTTCAGGGCAAAGCATTGTGGCTTCTTTTGCTGTTAAACCTACATCATCAATTTTAACAAGTAGAAACACAATAGATAAAAAAGGTAAAAATACAAAAATATCTGTTAAAGGAAGACATGATCCATGTGTTGGTATAAGAGCAGTTCCAATTGGAGAAGCAATGATGAACTGTGTTTTGCTAGATCATTTTTTAATGAATAGAGCTCAGTGTGGTTAGTTTGAAATTTTATTTTTATTTTTTGCTAAAATAATATTTGAATTCAAAGTTTCTTCGACTTTTTCAATAATTGACAAGTGGTCTAAACCAGCTGTTTTATACATTTTTTCTGGTGTATCTTGATCAATGAAAATATCAGGTAAAATCATAGACCTAAACTTTAAACCTGTATCAAATACACCTCGATCTGAAAGTAGCTGCATCACGTGAGATCCGAAGCCTCCTATGGAGCCCTCTTCAATTGTTATTAAAACTTCATGATTTGTTGCAATTTCCATTATTAATTTTTCATCTAATGGTTTAGCAAATCTTGCATCTACAATTGTGCAATTAATTCCTTTAACTTTCAATTTTTCAAATGCCTTTTTGCACTCCTCCAGTCTTGCTCCAAAATTTAATATCGCTACTTTTTTGCCTTCTTTAATAATTCTAGCTTTACCAATTTCTAAAACTTTATCGATATTAGGTAGATTTACTCCAGTTCCATTACCTCTTGGGTATCTGAAAGCGCTTGGTCGATTATTAATCTCAATTGAAGTGTTAATCATTTTTACTAACTCAGCCTCATCACCTGCAGCCATGACAACAAAATTTGGCAAGGTTGATAAGTAAGTAATGTCAAATGAACCAGCATGTGTTGGTCCATCCGCTCCTACCAACCCAGCTCTGTCAATAGCAAACCTCACTGGTAAAGATTGTAGCGCTACATCATGTACTACCTGATCATAAGCTCTTTGCAAAAAAGTTGAGTAAATTGCAACATAAGGTTTGTAGCCTTCAGTGGCTAAACCTGCTGCAAAAGTAACAGCATGTTGTTCTGCGATACCGACATCAAAAGTCCTATCAGGAAATTTTTTTTCAAATAGATTGAGGCCAGTGCCTGAAGGCATAGCTCCTGTAATTCCCACTATCTTTGTATCCTGCTCGGCGTGCTTGATTAATGTTTGTGCAAAAACTTTTGTATAAGAGGGGGTATTTGATTGTGATTTAGATTGTTCTCCGGTCGAAACGTTAAACTTTGACACTCCATGGTATTTATCACCTGATACTTCAGCAGGTTTATAACCTTTTCCTTTTTGAGTTCTAACATGTATTAAAACTGGTCCTTGATGATTAGAATTTTTAACATTTTCAAAAATTTGGACTAAGTTCTCTACGTTGTGTCCATCAATAGGTCCAACATAGTAGAAACCTAACTCGCTAAATAATGTTCCACCAGTTACGATATTCCTCAACATATCTTCGGCCTTACCTGCTTTTTGTGAAAATCTTTTCGAAAAAGCTGATATTACCATCTTGATAGTTTCTCTAAAGCTAAAATAAAGCTTTCCTGATAATAGTTTTGCTAAATAATTACTCATAGCACCAACTGGTCTTGCTATTGACATATCATTATCATTTAAAACTACAATTAAATTTGATTTTAGTGCACCAGCATTATTCATTGCTTCATATGCCATTCCTGCACTCATTGCGCCATCACCAATCACGGCTATTACATTATTATTGTTATCAGATAATTTTTTTGCTACTGCCATACCAAGAGTAGATGATATAGAAGTTGAGCTATGAGCTGCGCCAAATGGATCATACTCACTCTCAGATCTTTTAGTAAATCCAGATAATCCTCCACCCTTTCTTAAAGTTTTAATTCTATCTCTTCTGCCGGTAATAAGTTTGTGAGGATAACATTGATGGCTCACATCCCAAACTAGTTTGTCTTTTGGTGTATTAAAAACGTAGTGAAGTGCGACCGTGAGTTCTACAACGCCAAGTCCGGCTCCTAAATGACCACCTGTTTCAGAGACTACTTCAATTAATTCTTCTCTTAATTCCTCTGAAATTTGTTTTAAATTCTCTTTTTTAAATTTTTTTAAATCTGATGGAAAGTTTATCTTATTAATAATTGTACTCATTAAAAATTTCTTCCTAGTATAAATTTTATTGTGTCTGATAAAGTATTTGCATTTTTTCCATGTTTTTTTAATTTAAGCAATATCTTTTTCTTTAATATTTCAGCATAATTAAAAGCCTTTTTGTAGCCTAAAAGGTTTATTAGTGTAGACTTACCTTTTTTTTTATCTTTTCTAATCGGTTTGCCTACTTTCGATTTAGACCCTTTTATATCTAAAAAATCATCAGATAATTGAAATAATAATCCTATGTCTTCACCAAGTTTACCAAGTAATATTTTTTCTTTTTTACTTTTTTTTGCAATTATTGCTACAGATTGAAGACAAAAGCTAAATAATTTTCCTGTCTTTTTTCTTTGCATTTGAATTATTTGTTTTAAATTTTTTTTCTTATTTTCATATTTTAAATCAAGTTCCTGACCTCCAGCTATTCCGGTGTGGCCTGAACAATTAGCCAGTAGTTTTATAATTTCGTTTTTTTGCTTTGAGGGCATAAAGTTTTTATTGTCAGATAAAATTTCAAAAGCTAAAGTTAATAATGAATTGCCAGCTAGAACTGCGGAAGCTTCTCCAAACTTTTTATGTGTAGATGGTTTACCTCTTCTAAATAAGTCATTGTCCATACACGGCAGATCATCATGAATAAGAGAATATGAGTGAATACACTCCACAGCAGCACTAATATAAATTAATTTATTTTGATGAATTTTAAAAAGTTTTCCAGTGTCAAAAATAATTGTAGATCTTATCTTTTTTCCGCCTGAAAGCACTCCATATTTCATTGGAGCAACCAGTAAAGACTTTTTTTGTTTTTTTATGTAATTGGAAAGAAAGGTATCTACTTTTTTTGCATTTTTAATAAGTTTATTTTTTATCATTAATCTTAATCTTTTCCGAGTTATATATTTTTTTTGATTTTAATTTAAAAAGATTTTCTACATGCTTATTTAGACTAATTAATCTTTTGTAATCATCTTCAATATCGCCTAAATCCGATTTCTCGCTTTCAAGTTTTATAAGTATTCTGTCAATTTCTTCCCTAGCCTCTTTTATTGATTTACTTTTGATATCAGCTGGAATATTTTCCATTTTCATAACTTATTATATTTATATAATGAAAAGCTCCTATTCAAATATATTCTCTTTTAATAAAAAAATACTTAAAAAAACTGTTAAATTTCTAATGCAAGGTAATATAGCTAGTTTACCCACTGAGACAGTTTATGGTTTAGCTGGAAATGCCTATTCAAAAAAAGCTGTCAAAAAAATCTATAATTTAAAAAAAAGACCAAAAAAAAATCCATTAATAATTCACTATTATAACATTAATAAACTCGATAAAGATGTAGAACTTAATGATAATTTTTTTAAGCTTTACAAAAAGTTTTGCCCAGGACCAATAACGTTTATTTTAAAAAAGACTAAATCTTCAAAAATTTCAGCTTTAGCTACTGCTAATTTAAAAACAGTAGCAATAAGATTTCCAAGTCAAAAAATAATTAGAGCTGTATTAAAGCGTATAAATTTTCCTCTTGCAATGCCAAGTGCGAATAAATCATCTGCTTTAAGTCCAGTAAGTGCTTTTGATGTTTTTGAAGAGTTTAAAAAAAAAGTAAGTATTATTATAAACGGAGGTTATTCAAGGATCGGAATAGAATCTACTGTTTTAGATTTAACAGGTAAACCAAAAATTTTAAGACCGGGTATTATTACTAACAATGAAATAAAAAAATATTTGAAAGTAAGTCTTTCAAAAAGAAAATCAAAGATCAAATCACCGGGAATGTTAAAAAAGCATTATTCACCTGGCTTACCTATTATAAGGAATATTAAACTTAAATATAATACGAAAGATGCTTTTATTGTTTTTGGAAAAAAATTTAAAAACAGAAGTAATTTTTTTAATTTGAGTAAAAAAGCTGACTTAAATGAGGCAGCCGCAAATTTATATAGAACTATGAGAAAAATTAAAAATATGGGATATAAAAAGATCTATGTGTCAAAAATACCAAATGTTGGATCTGGCATAGCAATTAATGATCGTTTAAAAAGAGCCTCAAAATAATGTTTATTGAAATAAAAAATCTTTCCAAAACTTACGACAAATATTTAGCTGTAGATAAAATTAATTTTCAGATTGAAAAAAATAAAACTATTGGATTGTTAGGCCCTAATGGTTGCGGAAAAACAACCACAATTGGAATGATGCTTGGCTTAGTCACACCCACAAATGGAGAAATAAATATTGAAAATAAAAATTTGAATTCATTTAGGCGAGATGAAATATTAAAAAGATTTAATTTTGCTTCTCCTTATGTAGAATTACCAAAAAAACTTACTGTAAAACAAAATCTTGAGATTTATGGGAGGTTATATGGTATTAAGGAATTAGATGAAAGAATAAATGAAATTTCAAGTGATTTAAATATCAAAAAATTTTTTTTAAGAAAGACCGGCGAATTATCGTCAGGTCAGAAAAATAGAGTTTCATTAGCAAAATCATTAATAAACAAACCAGAAATATTACTTTTAGATGAACCAACTGCTAGTTTAGATCCTGACATAGGTGATTTTATAAGAAGTTATATACAAGACTACAAATCTAAAAATAAAGTTACTATTTTGCTTGCTTCTCATAATATGAGTGAAGTTGAAAGACTTTGCGATAGTATTATTATGATGAGAAAAGGCAAAATTGTAGATAAAGGCACTTGTTCAGAATTAATTAAAAAACATGGAAGAAATAATTTAGAAGAAACATTCTTAAAATTAGCTAGGAGTAAAGATGAATTTTAATAAAATTTACGCACTAGGATTGCGACATTTATATTTAATCATGAATTCTTTTCCAAGAGTTTTAGATTTAATTTATTGGCCTACAGTTCAAATATTTTTATGGGGTTTTATTTCAAAATTTTTTACCTTAAATTCTGAATATTATAGCAATACTGTAGGTATAATTCTCACTGCCGCAATTCTTTACGATTTTCTATTTAGAGCTAGTATAAGTTTTAATATGATGTTTTTAGAAGAAATATGGAGTAGAAATTTTACTAATTTATTTATTGCCCCTATAAAAATTAGAGAAATAATTGCAGCTTTGACCTTGACCGCTATACTAAGAACCTTAATTGGTTTGGTCCCAGCAGTTATAATTGCAATTCCTCTTTTTGGAGTATCTGTTTTGAATCTTGGTATCCCTCTTATCTTTTTGCTAATTGCTTTATATTTATTTGGTATAACTTTAGGACTTCTTGTTACAGCTGGTCTTTTAAGATACGGACCCTCATTTGAAAATATTGCTTGGGCTAGTTTATTTTTTTTAGCTCCACTAGGATGCATCTATTATCCTATCGAAATATTACCACCCTTTTTGCAGTTTATAGCAAAAGGTTTACCTTTAGTTCATATTTTTGAAGAAATGAGAAGCATTTTAATGAATAATTCGATCAGTTACATTAATATTTTTAAATCAATTTCTATATCAGTAGTATATTTTGTTTTTGGTGTTATAGTTTTTTACATTTCTTATTTTGGAGCAAAAAAAAGAGGCACTTTAATAAATATGGGAGAATAAATGCATAAACAATTAGAAACTATAAAAAAAAATGAGGGTAGTCCAAAAGTCATTAAAAACCTTTTCTCAAAAGCTGAAATTGATAAGTTCAAAAATCTTTACCAAAAACTTCCGGTAACAGTTCATAACAAAAAACAAAACGTTATAAAAAAAAGATGGCTTTTCGATTATGGAAAGGAACTAGAGGAATTATTTTTCAAGAGGTTAAAAAATGAAATTGGAGATTTTAAATATGATAATTTGAAAGCGGATGATGGCAGTGATATTTTAGGATTATTTCAAGAAAGTTATAATCCTATAGGATTACATATAGATGGTGGATTTAACTTAAATGATGTTATTTATAAACAGAGTTTAATTCCATTAACACCAGTTGGAAGTACTGTAATATTTAAAAATAGATTTTATGGACAATCAACGAATTTTACCACTGATAAAACAGAATTAGAAAAAAAAGATTTAAAATATGGACAAAATAAAAGATCTTCAGAACACATTGGTATGTTCGGAAATGCACCATTTGATAAGGATATCCACAAAAAGTTTTTAAGTCACGAAAACATTAACAACTTAATTGGTCTCGAAGTTGAACTAATTTATGATTGGGAAATAGGCTCAATGCTAATATTTGATAGAACGAATTTACATTGCTCTTCCTCAATTATTAAGGGTAAAAAGATAGGACTAACAACCTTCACGAAAAAATAAATATTAATGGCAATATACGATTGTTTCCAATATTTTAATGAAGATCATGTCGTAGATTTAAGAATGAATATTTTAAATGATTATGTAGATTACTTTGTAATTTCAGAGTCAACAAAAACTCACCAGGGCCAAGAAAAAAAACTAAATTTTAATTTAAAAAATTTTAAAAAATTCGAAAAAAAAATAAAGTATGTTGTAGCAGATTATAATTTAGATAAAAATTTTAAAAATCATACTGGGGGAGAATCTTTAATAGAACAACATCAAAGAAATAATATTGCTGTTGGTCTAAAAAAAGCAGACGATAATGATTTAATCATACTTTCAGACTCAGATGAAATTCCAGATTTAAAGAAAATAAATGAAATTAAGTCAACAACAAGATATACTGCATTTTCTCAATCCATGTTTATGTACAAATTAAATTTAAAAAATTTGCATGAAAGTAATTGGATTGGATCAAAAATTTGTTTAAAAAAATTTTTTCCAGGTCCTCAAAATTTACGTAACATGAAGTTTAAAAAATATCCTTTTTGGCGCGTTGATAAGTTACATTTCCAAATCATAAATGGAGGCTGGCATTTTTCTTTTTTACAGACACCTAGTGATATAGTAAAAAAAATTAAGTCTTATTCTCATGGAGAGTTTAATACAAAAGACAATACAGATATAGAAAAAATAGAAAAAAAAATATTTGAAAATAAAGATATTTTCAATAGAGGTTTTGAACTCAAAAAAATTCATATTGATCATACCTTTCCTGATTTTATATTAGATAATCAGACAAACTTAAGAAACTGGATAGCCTAATGAATATTTTAATTACTGGCGGCGCTGGATACATTGGGAGCCATACCGCACTCTCGCTAATTGATAAAGGCAATTCAGTTTCAATTATAGATAGTTTGATAACAGGTAAAAAGAAACTTATTCCAAAAAAAGCAAAGTATTTTAATTTCGATATAGGCAACAAAGAGGAAATGAAAAGTCTATTAAATAAGAATACTTTCGACATAGTTATTCATTTTGCTGGTTTAATAAAAGTAGATGAGTCAGTTAGATATCCTGAAAAATACTATTTTAACAATTTTGAGAAATCTAAAATATTCTTTAATTGTTGTTTCGAAAATAAAATTAAAAAAATAATTTTTTCTTCAACTGCAGGAGTTTATGGAAATAATAATTCTACAAATATTAAAGAGTCAGAAAATTTATTACCTTTAAATCCTTATGCTGAGTCAAAACTTAAAATTGAGAAATTTTTAATTGAAAATTCAAAAAAAAAGGGAATTTCATATACAATTTTACGATATTTCAATGTAGCTGGTGCAGATAAAGAAAAAAGATCTGGATTGATTTCCGACGGTTCAACAAATTTAATCAAAATCCTTTGTGAAGTTGCAACAAATAAGAAAAAAGAGTTAATAATAAATGGCAACGATTATGAAACTAAAGATGGAACTGCTGTTAGAGACTTCATTCATGTTTCTGATGTTGCTGAGATGCATTCGATTGTAGCTGAGTACCTTAATAAAAATACTAAATCCGGAATTTATAATTGTGGTTATGGTAGAGGCTTTTCTGTTAAAGAAGTCATTAAAGAAATGGAAAATATAATCGAAAGAAAACTAAATGTTAAAATAGGTCCAAGAAGAGAAAAAGATATTCCTTTTTCTGTGTCTAATGTAGATAAATTTAAAAATCATTTTAATTGGAAACCAAAATTTAACAATTTAAATTATATTTTGAGTTCAGCTTTAAATTGGGAAAAAAGTTTAAAATAGTTAAAAAATTGTAATGGAAAATAACTTAGTATTAACAACTGCCGTTGGGTACAATTTCAAACAAATAGAACTTTTTATTAAAAGCTTAAGAAAACACTACTCTGGAAGTATTTATATAATAATAGATGAAAATGATAGTTCAATTGAGAAGCAAGTCAAAGAACATAATTGTAATGTAATAAAAACATCAATTAATAGAAAAGATATCCAATTTAAAAGGTATGAAATATATTCTAACTTTCTAAATAAAAACGAATATAACAAAATTTTTTTATGTGATAGCAGAGATCTTTATTTTCAAAGCAATCCATTTAAACTTAATTTTAATAAACCTCTAAATTTCTTTTTAGAAGATTTTAAAATTAAAGACTGTCCATACAATTCAAACTGGATAATAAAAACTTATGGAGAGAAAGAATATTATAAAATTTCAGACAAAACAATTATATGTTCAGGTACTGTTTTAGGAGATCAGAAAAAAATATTGGAGTATGTAAACCTAATGGTAAAAAATATTTCTAAATTTAGATATAAAAGAAAATTGAAATATGTTTTAACATTTAGACCAGATCCAGAGGGTAGAGGATGTGACCAAGGGCATGCGAATTATATTGCACATAATAAAAAAGTAAGTGAATTTAAATTTTATAATAACTTTGATGGACCAGTAGCTACGGTTTTTTACTTAAAAAAAATTAATTTTGATAAAGGATCTAAATTGATTAATAGCACTGGTAATATATATTCGGTTGTACACCAGTATGATAAAAGATGGAAAGAGTTTTCGAAGCATTTTGATAAAATTAAAAAAGATTATATTTCATAAAGTGGTTAAAATTTATATAAATATTATGCGCCCGGAAGGAGTTGAACCCTCAACCTTCTGATCCGAAGTCAGACGCTCTATCCAGTTGAGCTACGAGCGCATATTATATGTTTAGAATTATTAAATGAATAAAACAAGAATTTTTTTCAACGAAGAAATCAACAAAAGTACTAGATTAGATAAGTATCTGGCTAGCAAATTAAAATCTTTTACAAGATCCCAAATCAAGAAAATTATTTTATCGAAAGGTGTAAAGATAAATAATAAAATAGTACTTTCAGCTTCGGAAAAGATTAAACATAGTTGCGAAATAGAAATACTAACACAAGAAAAAAGCAATGATAGAATTAAACCAAAAAAAATTAGTTTAGATATTATTTACGAAGATAACGATATTGTCGTAATTAATAAGCCAAGTGGTCTTACTGTGCATCCTGGTGCAGGAAATTTTGATAATACATTAGTAAATGGGTTAATTTATAGATATAAAGAGAAATTATCTGATTCAAATAGCAACTTAAGACCAGGTATTATTCACAGAATTGATAAGGATACGAGTGGATTGTTGGTAGTTGCAAAAAATAATTTTACACATGCTGAGATAAGTAAGCAATTTAGTGATCACACAATAAAAAGAAAGTATCAATGTCTCGCGTGGGGTGTAATCCGGCCACTTAAAGGAAGAATAGAAACTTTTATTTCTAGAAATAAAAAAAATAGGAAATTAATGACTGTTAGCGATGTTAATGGAAAAAAAGCTATAACTAATTATAAAACTATTAAAGTATTTACATTTAAAGATATACCGAAAATAAGTTTGATAGAATGTGAACTTGAAACTGGAAGAACTCACCAAATCAGGGTCCATCTTAATTATAAAAATACTTCAATTCTTGGAGATAACTCATATGGCAAAAAAAATCGTAAGTTTAAAAAAATTAATTCAACATTTTTAAAAAAATTATCAAAATTTAAGGGACAAGCTTTGCACGCGAAAACTTTAGAATTCTCTCATCCTTCAAAAAAAGTTTGGGTAAGTTTTGACTCCAAATTACCAAATAACTTTGAAAAAATGTTGAATTTTTTAAATAATCACAGTAGTTAAAAATATTTTTTTTATATATAAAGTACTAATATGTCAGATAGAAATCAAATAAACAATTTACCAACTCCATCTGTTGGAGGACTTTCAGTATATCTTTCTCAAATTAAGAAATTCCCAATGCTTGATGCAGAAGAAGAGTATATGTTGGCAAAAAATTGGAGAGAAAACGGAAATCTTCAATCGGCACATAAACTTGTTACAAGTCACCTGAGATTAGTAGCAAAGATTGCTATGGGATATCGTGGGTATGGTTTACCAATCAATGAATTAATTTCAGAAGGAAATATTGGATTGATGCAAGCAGTTAAAAAATTTGACCCTGATAAAGGTTTTAGACTAGCTACATACGCTATGTGGTGGATAAAAGCCTCTATTCAGGAATATGTTTTAAGATCTTGGAGCTTAGTAAAAATGGGAACAACAACAGCACAAAAGAAATTATTTTTCAACTTAAAAAAACTTAAAAATCAAATTGCTCCTAATCAAGATGGAGATCTTAAAGATGAGCAAGTTAAGGAAATTTCCAAAAGGTTAGATGTGGACTCTGAAGAAGTAATTAATATGAATAGAAGAATGATGGGTCAAGAAAAATCTCTTAATGATCCAATCAAAAGTGGAGAAAGTGAAGAGTGGCAGGATTGGTTAGTTGACAATAGCTTAGACCAAGAACTTCTAGTTTCACAAAAGCAAGAATACAATGATAAAAAAGAATTGCTAGAGTCTGCTATGAAAATTCTAAATGAAAGAGAAAAAGAAATTATTACAGCAAGGAGATTGACAGAAAATCCAGTCACACTTGAGCAATTAAGTAAAAAATTTAGAATTAGCAGAGAAAGAATTAGGCAAATAGAGACTAAAGCTTTTGAAAAATTACAGAAATCAATGATAAATGCTAGTAAATCAAAGAATTTGTTACCAGCTAATTAAAATTTGAAAGGATCCTCTATAAGAATCGTGTCATCTCTTTCGGGACTTGTTGATATACTCGAAATTTTTGCTCCAATAAAGTCTTCCAACGCGTAAATATATTTTTTGGCATTCTCTGGTAAATCTTTTAAATTTCTTATACCTTTCGTTTGAGATTTCCATCCAGGAAACGTCTCATAAATTGGCTTGATATTAAATTGGTCTTCAGATGCAGCGGGTAAATAGTCTAATTTTTTTCCTTTTAAGTCATAAGCTACGCACATTTTAATTTCATCTAATTCATCTAAAACATCTAATTTAGTCAACGCTATTCCATTAATGCCAGAAATTTTAATAGTTTGACGTACTAAAACGCCATCAAACCAACCGCACCTCCTTTTCCTTGCTGTTACAGTTCCAAATTCCTTGCCTCTTTTACCTAAACTTTCTCCAATCTTATTTTTTAGTTCTGTAGGGAACGGTCCGCTACCTACTCGTGTGGTATATGCTTTTGTAATTCCCAAAATATAACCAATGTTTTCAGGTCCAGAACCTGAGCCAGTTGCTGCCATAGCAGGTACAGTATTAGAAGAGGTGACAAATGGATAGGTTCCATGGTCGACGTCTAAAAGTACTCCTTGAGCACCCTCAAATAATATTTTTTTTCTATCTTTTTTATATTCGTCAAGTTTTAACCAAACGGGTTTTGCAAACTTAAGTATTTCAGGAGCAATCTTCAAAAGCTTTTTCTTAAGTTCATCTTTTTTAAATATTTTTTTCTTCAAACCTTTTCTTATTGCGTTATGATGAAAAAGAACGTTTTCTAGTCTACTTTCTAAATTGCTCTCTGATCTTAAATCCATTACTCTTATTGCCCTTCTCCCGACTTTATCTTCATAACATGGTCCTATTCCTCTTTTAGTAGTTCCTATTTTACTTTTTCCAGCAGAATCTTCTCTCATTTCATCCATCTCCTGATGAAAAGGCAAAATAAGAGACGCGGACTCTGAAATCATAAAATTTTCAGATGTTACATTTATGCCTTGTTTTTTAATATCTTTAATTTCTTCAAGTAGCGCCCATGGATCAATTACAACTCCATTTCCAAGGACAGAGATTTTACCTTTTCTTACTATTCCTGAAGGCAATAATCTTAGTTTAAAAACTTTTTTTTCAATAACTAAAGTATGTCCTGCGTTGTGACCTCCTTGAAATCGCACTACTATATCAGCTTCACTAGATAACCAATCGACTATTTTACCTTTTCCTTCATCTCCCCATTGTGAACCTACCACTACAACATTTTTCATAACATAAATTTTTTATTTAATTTTATTGAGTTCAAATGATTTATTGGACCATGTCCTTTACCATAATTAAGATTAGACTTTATCGCATGGTTTACATACATAATTCCTAACTCACAAGATTTCTTTATTGGTTTTCCACATGATAGAAATGTTGCAATTGCGCTAGATAATGAACATCCAGTTCCATGAGTATTTTTAGTCTTTATCTTTTTGTTTCTAAAAATTTTAATTTCCTTATAATTTACAAAAATATCTTCCACTAATTTTGATTTTCCATGACCACCCTTAAGTAATACATTCTTTGCACCTAATTTAATTAAATTTTTAGCAACATTTATTTGTTCTTCTAGATTATTGATCTTTTGTTTTGACAATATCTCTGCCTCTGGAATATTGGGTGTAATAAGATAAGCTTTTTTAATCAGTTTATTTTTTAAAGTTTCGACTGCATTTTTGTTAATTAATCTTGTTCCGCCTTTTGCAACCATTACTGGATCTAAAATAATTTTATTAACTTTAATCTTTTTAATTGCTTGTAAAACAGAATTAACAACCTCGGATGAATGAAGCATGCCAATTTTTATAGCATCTGGTTTAATATCTTTACAGGTAAATAATATTTGTTTCTTAATATTTATTGGGTGAATTGGAATAATAGAGTTGACGCCTGTTGTGTTTTGAGCTGTGATTGCTGTAACAGCTGTCATGGCATAACTACCTAATGCAGTAACAGTTTTAATATCTGCTTGGATGCCTGCCCCACCAGAAGAGTCTGATCCAGCAATTATTAAGATTTTTGAATTTGGTTTCAATGTGTTATTGATTTCTTAATTAATTTTATACACTTAAACATTAATATTTTGTTATTGGACTCAGCCATTATTCTAATTTTTGGTTCAGTGCCAGATTTTCTGACTAAAATTCTCCCTCTATTGTTCATAAGTTTTTTTGCCTCTTTAATGGCTTTTCTACAAGCTTGAGTATCAATAATTTCTTTATTTTTAACAGTTACGTTTTCCAAAGTTTGAGGTAATGGCTTAAATATATTAAGTAAACTACTAGCTTTTTTAGATTTTCTTAGAGAAAATAAAACTTCTAGCGCTACAAGTAATCCATCCCCAGTAGTTGCGAATTTTCCTAATATAATGTGACCAGACTGTTCGCCTCCTAAGTTAAAATTAAATTTCCTCATTTTCTCTTTAACATATCTGTCGCCTACTTTAGATCTTAAAAACTTTATTTTTTCATTTTTAAGAAATTTCTCTAAGCCGTAATTTGACATTAATGTCCCAACAACACCACCTCTTAAGATTTTTTTTCGTTTCCATCTTTTAGCAAGCATTGCAATTATTTGATCACCATCTATAATTTTTCCCAATTCATCACACATTATTATCCTGTCTGCATCTCCATCAAAAGATATACCTACATGAGCCTTATATTTTTTAACTGCTGTTTTTATATTTGAGGGATAAGTTGAGCCACATTTTTTGTTAATATTAAAACCATCAGGATTTATACCTAAGGAAATAACTTTTGCTCCTAGATCTTTAAGCAACTTTGGGGCAGCTTTATAACTAGCTCCATTCGCACAATCTAAAACTATTTTTACACCTTTTAAATTAAAATTTTTTGGGAAATTTTTTTTTAGTATTGTAATATATTTATCATTACCATTTTCTAATCTCTTTACTCTTCCTAATAATCTAGGATTAGTAAGCTGATTAGAATTTTTTGCATCAATTAGTTTCTCAATTTTTTTTTCTATTTTATCTGAAAGTTTTAAACCATCTGGGCCAAATAATTTTAAACCATTGTCATAGTAGGGATTGTGTGAAGCCGTAATCATTATTCCCATATTTGCCTTCATTGATTTTGTTAACATTGCAAGACCATTTGTTGGAAGAGGCCCTAAAGTAAAAACATGCATACCTCCTGAAACCAGTCCAGATACGAGAGCTGGCTCTAAAGTGTATCCTGATAATCTAGTATCTTTTGCAATAATAGCAATTTGCTTAGATTTTTTTTGGTTCTTAAAAAAAGTGCCTGAGGCTAGACCAAACTTAAAAAATTTCTCACCAGTAATAATTCCTTGATTTACTGTACCTCTAATACCATCAGTGCCAAAATATTTATTTTTCATCGATTTTCAAAATTTTATCAAACACTAATATGCCTTGTAGCACTTCATTTACATTATGAACTCTTAATATCTGAACTCCTTGTGATACTAAATACAGAACAGATGCTAGAGTTCCTCCTATTCTATCTTTACTATCATTTTTACCTGATATTTGACTGATAAATCTTTTTCTCGATGTACCAACTAATAAAGGTAATCCTAAGCTATGAAACAAAGAAATTTTAGACATTAAAATCAAATTATGTTTCAAAGTTTTACCAAATCCTATTCCAGGGTCTAATATCAAATTGTGAAATTTGAATTTAGTTTCAATATTTTCTTCAAAAAAATCATATATATCCAATAAAACATTTTTATATTTAGGGTTTTTTTGCATAGTGTTCGGAGTACCTAACATATGATGAAGAACAATAGGAATTTTATAATTTTTTAATTTTTGAAAAGAATTTTTATCGTACTTAAAAGCTGAGACATCATTGATTAGGTCAACTTTATGCTGAAGACTCCTCTCCATAACAAAAGACTTTCTTGTATCAATAGATAAACAAGTAGACTTAAAATTTTTTTTAAAATTTTTTAAAACATATTTTACTCTATTCCATTCTACATTTGGGTTTATTGTTTTAGATCCAGGTCTTGTTGATTCTCCTCCTACATCTATTATATTTGCACCTGAGTTAATCATCTTTGAAATATGCTTAAAAGATTTGATTTTATTATTAAATTGTCCGCCATCTGAAAAGCTGTCTGGGGTTAAGTTTAATACACCCATAATAGAAGTATTTAAAAATTTCACATTTTTAAGAAAGTTTTTTCTTTTAAGTGAAATTTTTTTTAAATCTTTTTTTATTTTTTGTTTAATTTTTATTTTTTGTGAATTTATTTCCTTGAGACGTATATATTTGCTTTTAATTGAATTTTTTTTTCTTGTAAATAATTCAATTGTATCAAACGCTATATGCTTATTCCCACACAAAGGTAAAGCTTTATTTGTTCTGATTAGTTGTTGGGCTTGTTTGCCATAATAAAAATTACACGCTCTTGTGTAATATTTTAACACAATTCAAACCTAAATTGCCGGTTTTGGCTTTAATCCTAAGGATCCTAGAGCAGATGATGCTTTACCATCATCATTATCGTCTTCTTTGAAAGATCTTGTTGGTTTGATATCTTTTAGTATCAAGTCTCTAATTTCATCACCAGACAAAGTTTCGTAAACTAAAAGAGCTTTAGCAATTTTATGTAGATCGTCTATTTTTTCTGTAAGAACTTTTTTCGCTCTTTCATAGCCTTTGTCGACAATCTTTTTGACCTCTTCATCAATTTTTTTAGCTGTTTCCTCAGACATGTTTTGTTGTTTAGTTACAGATCTTCCTAAAAATACCTCTTCTTCATTTTCGCCGTATGCAATCGTACCTAATTCTGTGGTCATACCATATTTAGTAACCATATTTTTAGCCATTTTTGTAACCATTTCTATGTCCGAAGATGCACCCGAAGTTACTTTGTCGTGACCAAATATTATTTCCTCTGCAATTCTTCCTCCCATTGCTACAGCGATGTCAGCATGCATTTTTTCTCTTGTAACTGATAACTGATCTCTTTCAGGAAGCCTCATTACCATACCTAAAGCTCTACCTCTTGGAATTATTGTAGCTTTATGTATAGGATCTGAAGCTTTCTCATTAAGCGCTACAATTGCATGTCCACCTTCGTGATAAGCAGTAAGCTTTTTTTCATCCTCACTCATAACCATTGATCTTCTTTCTGCACCCATCATCACTTTGTCTTTTGCTTCCTCAATATCTGACATAGTTACGACTCTTTTATTTTTTCTTGCAGCAAGTAAAGCTGACTCATTTATCAAATTTGCCAAATCTGCGCCTGAGAATCCTGGTGTGCCTCTAGCTATAGTTCTTAATTTTACATCAGGGCCAGTATTAATTTTTTTAACATGAACTTTTAAAATTGCTTCTCTGCCAATTATATCAGGATTTCCTACAACTACTTGTCTATCAAACCTGCCTGGTCTTAATAAAGCAGGGTCTAGTACATCAGGTCTATTGGTTGCTGCAATTAAGATAATTCCTTCATTTGTATCAAAGCCATCCATTTCAACTAAAAGCTGGTTAAGTGTTTGCTCTCTTTCATCGTTTCCTCCACCAAGACCAGCTCCTCTGCTTCTACCCACAGCGTCTATTTCATCAATAAAGATAATACATGGAGAATGTTTTTTGCCTTGCTCAAACATATCTCTAACTCTAGATGCGCCAACACCTACGAACATTTCTACGAAATCTGAACCTGAGATAGAGAAGAAAGGAACATTAGCCTCTCCAGCAATAGCTTTGGCAAGAAGTGTTTTACCAGTTCCTGGGGGTCCAATTAAAAGAGCGCCTTTAGGAATTTTTCCTCCTAAACGACTAAATTTTTTTGGATCTTTTAAAAACTCAACTATTTCCTCAACTTCTTCTTTTGCCTCTTCGACACCTGCTACATCGTTAAATGTTACTTTACCTTGAGCTTCGTTAAGAAGTTTTGCTTTAGATCTTCCAAAACCCATGGCTCCACCTTTACCACCTTGCATTTGTCTCATGAAAAAGATCCACACTCCTATTAACAGAAGCATTGGGAACCAAGATAACAAAATACCTAAAAGTGATGGCATCTTATCTTCTTGAGGGGAAGCGATTATGCTTACACCTTTGCTTGACAATTTATCAATTAGATCAGGATAGTTTGGTGAGTAAGTAGTAAATGATTTACCATTAGCTAACATTCCTGAAATATTATTGCCTTGAATTTTTACCTCAACAACTCTTCCAGCGTCCACTTCATTTAAAAAGTTTGAAAAAGCTAAGGAATTTCCCTGAGAACTCATTTTATTTGGGTCTTGAAACATGTTAAATAGTCCAACTGACAATAAGACTATCACCACCCACATTATTAAATTTCTTATATTCATAACTACTAAATAATCATTAATGTTAAATAAACAAGTATATTCTAGATTTAATTGAGTTGTAAATAAGACAAATTATAACCAATTTTTCAAGCAAATGTTATGCTTTTTCAGCTATTAAGCATAAATGATCTTTTTTTTTGAAAAATAAACAACCTCCAAGAGTCGCTTTTTTAAAATTTTTTGCTTCTATTGAGTTTATTAAATTTAATACCTTTTTAGATCTGACACTGTAATAATTTTGATTAATTATTTTTATAGAGTCCTGAATAACTCTCATTTTTATTTCATTATCTAAATCATCGAATTTCTTAAATTGAATGAAAATTGAACCTCTTTGCTTTTCAACTAAAGATTTAAAAATCTTATCGTAATAGTTGTCTAATATTTCTCTACTCGAGGCTAGATTATTTATTGATTTTATAATTTGTTCGTAATTGATACCGCTGTCTTTTAACGGTTTCCTCAAATTTCTTATTTTAGTTCTAAGGTATTTTTTGTCAAAATTTGATGGGTCTTTAATATACCTTCCAAATACTAGTTTTGAAATTTTTATTAAGGCTGTCTTTTTTACTTCTAATAAAGGCCTAAATAAGTAAGTATTTTTGTTTAATAAAGTTAATGATTTCATTGCAGAAAGACCAGTTAATCCACTTCCTCTAGAAAGTCTTATAAAAAATGTTTCTACCTGATCCTCTAAATTATGAGCAGTAATAATTGTTTTAGTTTTTTTTTTCTTACAAAAATCTAAAAGAAGTTTATATCTAATTGTTCTTGCCTGGCTTTGTATATTGCTCTTAATTTTAATTTGATTAGATAATATATTAAGAGGTATGTTGTTTTTTTTTAATAAATTTCTTACTTTATTAGCTTCCCGTTTAGAATTTTTTCTAATATTGTGATTAATTAAAACATAAAAAAATTTCTTTTTATGTTCATAACTATAAGCTTTTGATAGAGCTACTAATGCTAAACTGTCAGGTCCACCAGAAATAGCAATAATATAAGATTTTTTTTTATGATTATTTAGATTTTTTTTAAAATTGAAATAAACTTTAGATAAATCTTTAAAATCTTTAAATTGATTTTTAAGAATTACATTTGAATTTTTTTTGCTCATACTGAGCTTTTTGTAACACAGACTTGCTTGCTTTTGGGTATTCTTTTTTAAGACCTTGTATCATTTTACAACCTTGGTCTTTTTCACCTAATTGAACCATTGTTATCCCAAGCTTAAGAAGATTGTCAGGCGCTTTTTTACTCTTAGGGTAATTTTGATATCCGTCTAAATAGGCAGTTGCAGCATCCGAATACAGTTGACGGATCCTAAAAGTTTCTCCATACCAATATTGGGCGCTTCCAGCTAAATCATGAGTTTTATTTTTATCAATGAATTCTTTTAATGCAACTTCTGCAGTTTCATAGTCTCCTATTTTCATAAAACTTACTGCAAATTCATATTGTTCATCTGGGTCCTTATTAGGTAGTATTGAATCTTTCTTTTCAGGCTCCTCAGCTATAACAGTTTTCGCACTTTCAACTGAGTTTATTGATTGTTGTTTAGGTAAATTAGACATTTGATAACCTGGATTGGCTCCAAAATCTTTTGGCTTGCTAGTTCCGGGTAAGTTTTTCTTTTTATCATCTTTTACGGACAACTTACCACTTTCTAAATCTGAAAATCTCATTTGAGAGTCCGATTGAATCTTTGTAACTCTGGTTGATAATTTATCTAACTTAAAACTTACTTCCTCAAATTTATTTGTTAGTTCTCTAAATTGATTTTCTATTTCATTTAATTTTAAAAGGTGCTTTGTTAGAATATCTTCATTTAGACCATCAGTTTTTTTTAAATTTGATTTTGATTTTAATGCAACATCTGAACTTTGATATACGGCTTTTTCTAAAGTCTGAATATCTTTTGTAATAACTTGTATCTGATCAGATAGGGCCTTTAGATAAATTTCTTCTTCTTCAGCTTTTAAAGAAGAGAAAAATAAAACTGATAAGATCAAAGAATAATTTCTTAAGTGTTTTATCAAAAACTTCATAACTCTTTTCTATTTTGACAAAATGGCAAAAAAAAGACCCTTCAATAATCTAGTTATTAAAGGGTCTTTGTAAGTTTAGAATTTATTAATTTACTTTTACTGTGACTGATCTTCTGTTCTGAGACCAAGCTATTGGTGATGACTTTGGATTAACTGGTTTTTCTTTACCATAACTTATTACAGAAATTCTTTTACCAGATATTCCATATGTCATTAAATAATCTCTAGCGGCATTAGCTCTTCTTTCTCCCAATGCAAGGTTAAATTCTCTAGTGCCTCTTTCATCAGCGTGACCTTCAATAGTTACACTGAGATTTTTATTCTTCCTTAAAAAAGTTGCTTGTTTTCTTAAAGTAGCTCTTGAAGCAGTTGTAAGCGAAGACTTATTAGTTGCAAAAAACACTCTATCTGGTACTCCTGCAGCTAAATACTCTACTGTCTCTTTACCAGTATAAACGTCTCCATCAATATCTCCTGTTTTTTTCGCTGTTGAACAAGCGCTAAGTATTAAAGTTGTAAAGATAACTAATAATACGTTTTTTAAATTCGTTTTTAATGTCATTTTATCCCCTAGGTTCATTGTGTTTAAATCAAATTATTTGAAGTTATTCAAGTATATTTTACATAAAATTCAACCTCACTTAGATAATAAAGAGGACCAAGATGGGTCTGAAGCGTCAGTTTTAGTGGAAAGTCTTCTTTCATTATAACCTGTGATATCTATAGACCATAATTTAGCACTAAATCCCTTGCCTTTTTCTCCAGCTTTAGTCTCTCTGTAAAAAACTAAAACTCTTCCATTTGGAGACCATGAAGGTGCTTCTTGATAATAGTTTTCTGTCAAAAGTCTCTCTCCAGTTCCATCGACTCTCATGACCCCTATGTAAAATCTTCCTTTATGCATTTTAGTAAAAGCGATTAAGTCACCTCTAGGAGACCAAACAGGAGTTCCATAAATTCCTTTGCCGAAAGTTATTCTTTTAACTCCACTTCCATCACTCCTCATTACATAAATTTGTTGAAGTCCACTTCTATCAGAGTTAAAGGCAATAAATTTTCCATCAGGTGAAAAAGATGGAGAAGTATCTATTGAGGAATGTTCTGTGATCCTTTCAACAATTCTTGAATTTAAGTCCATAGTATAAATATCTGAATTTCCATCTTTAGCAAAACTCATAATAATTTTTTTACCATCAGGTGAAAATCTTGGAGCAAACGTCATCCCAGGGAAATTTCCCACTACTTCTTGAGTTCCTGTTTCAATGTCTAAAAGATATACCCTTGGCATATTTCTAAAATAAGACATGTAAGTTACCATTTGATTAGTTGGATTAAATCTTGGTGTTAAAACTAATTCATTACCAAGGGTCAAATACTTGGTATTAAATCCGTCTTGATCCATTATCGCTAATTTTTTAATTCTTTGGTTTTTAGGTCCACTTTCGGCTACATAAATTATTCTTGTATCAAAATATCCATCTTCACCAGTTAATCTCTCATAAATTTTGTCTGAAATAATATGAGCAACTCTTCTCCAGTTAGATGGTGTTGTTGTAAAAGCCAACGCTGTCATTTCTTTTGCAGCAGTTAAGTCCCATAATCTGAATTCTACTTTTAATTTTCCATCTTTTACTAAAAGTTTCCCAGTTACTAGTGCTTGAGCTTTAATAAGTCTCCAGTCTTCAAATCTGGGCTTTAAATGAGCGATATCTGGTTTTTGAACAAATGCATCTTTTTTAAGTGGGTTAAATAATCCAGTATTTTTAAAATTAGTCTCAATTATTTTTGAGATATTTCCACCTAACTCTTTTATTTTTATGCCCTCAAATTCCTCTGATTTTATGTCGACATGCAACGGTGAGACAGCGATTGGAAGAGGATCGAGATTTCCTCTAGTAATATCAATTTCTATTAATGCATTAGATTGATTTTTGATTAGGACACTTAAAAATAAAATAACAATTAGTTTTTTCATTTTAGCCTTTTAACATTTCCATTGGATTAAAATTAAGTTGTAAATCTTTCCATTTATCGTATCCTGTAGGTGGTACCTTTAAAGGTTGACAAAGCCTAACTGCTCTTAGAGCGCTCTCAGCTAATACTTTATAAAACTTTTGTCCAGGTTTATTCATTCTCTCATGATCTAAGATTTCAGATTTAAGTATTGTCCCATCTTTTTTTAATTGTAGTTTAACTCTTACCAGTAAGTCTTGATCATAAGGTAAACCTAAAGGAACACTCCAACATCCAAATATTTGAGCTCTTAATGCATCTTCTTGTGAAAGTGTAAGCCCTGTTGCGAATGAATTTTTTTTGCTACTTTGAGTTATTTTGCTACTTTCCTTGTCTTTGACAGCTTCAACTTCCTTTGCTTTATCTATTAAAGCTGCAATTTGATTTGTGTCTATTAATTCTTTTTTCTCAAATTCTGATGACTGCCTTATTTGAGGTTTAATTTCCTCAGGGTTTTGTTTTTTTTTAGTTATCTCTTTTTTTTCTTTTTTTTCGTTTGGCAGAGGAATTCTGTCAGGTTTTTCTTTCGCTTTTGCTGCTGGAGGAGCTTGTTCTGATACTACTCTTTCCTCCTCCTTTTTTTTTGTTTCTTCAATTATTTTTCTGGCTTTAGGTGCAAAGGGAATATTTGTTTTATCAGTTATCTGGATCAATTCTACTGAAACTATTGGTGGTAAATCAACTGGCTCTCTTAACATAAAAGGAAGGCTTAGTACTGTTAATATTATCATTATCGAGTGAAAAGTAATTGAATAAAATAAACTTTTTATCATTCTTCATCCTAGTTTTTATAGGGCTCGGAAATTAATGCAACTTTAGAAAAACCTGCTCCTGAAAGAGTGCCCATGATTTCTAGAACTCTACCGTAATTAATATTCTTATCTCCTCTAACGTAAATTCTTGTGTCAGTTCTGTTTTTTGCTATTGCTAGCAATTTAGGAACCATTTTTTTGTAGCTTACTTGATGTTCTTGAATATAAATTTCACCTTTAGAATTAATACTTATAGTTAATGGTTCTTGATCGTCAGGAAGTGAGTCCGCAGCTGACTCTGGTAAATCGACCTGAACGCCTACAGTTAATAAAGGAGCCGTTACCATAAAAATTATTAATAAAACTAACATAACATCCACAAAAGGCGTGACGTTGATTTCACTCATTGGTTCGTTTTTAGAGCGATTAAATTTGAATGCCATTTTAAATGATTGATAAAAATCTTTTTGAAAAATTTTCTATTTTTGAAAAATATCTTCTAGAATCACTATTAAATTTGTTATAAGCAACTACAGCTGGAATTGCGGCTAGAAGTCCCAATGCGGTTGCAAATAATGCCTCTGCAATTCCGGGAGCTACTATTGCAAGACTTGTGTTTCTCGAAATTGCTATTGATTGAAATGAATTCATAATTCCCCAGACTGTTCCGAATAAACCAATAAATGGAGCAGTTGATCCGATTGTTGCAAGATAAGTAAAGTTTTTTTCAATTTTCTTCACTTCGTTATCGGTAGCAATTTCCAAAATTCGCTCCACTCTTGCGGATTGTACAGCTGAAGATTGTCTTTTAGTTTTAATTAACTCTGCCATAGCGGCTTTGAAAATTAAAGTTGCTGGATCTTTTGAATTTGTTGGAAGATTATTATTAAAACTTTCAGCAGATTTTGCTTTCCAAAATTTCTTTTCAAAATCTTCAGTGGATTTATTTATTGTATTGAAAAGTTTAAATTTGTCAAAAATTAATGCCCAAGAAAAGATTGAACTGGCAATTAATAAAATAATGACAAATTTAACAACAAAATCAGCGCGTAAAAATAGACTCCACAAAGTGAAATCTGAAGCACCACCAATTCCAACAACCTGTGCAGCAATATCCTGTTCCATTAGAGTTGATTACTTTTAGAATGTGTCATGAATTTGGCGATTTAATATCAAATTATACATTATTGTCTCTTGGATTGGTCTCTGAATAATACCTAGCAATAAGTATTGCATCTGATTTATTTACATCTTTTTTTTTTGATAATTGATTAGATAAATGAGGATACATTTCAATAGTTTTGGTTCTGCTTGAATCTTTTGACGCCTTAATGAGTTCGAAATGTTTTTTCCACTTGGAAGGTCTAACAAAAAATATAGGTAATTGCAGTGCTGCGCAAACACCTTTAATAGCACCAAAAGTTTGACCAAAATTAAACATACTTGTTACACCTTGGCCAGGCATCGCATTTACTTGCTCAACAACTACAATAATCTCTTCCGAAGATTTGGTATTTTCTCTGATAATATTTACTAGTTGAGCGCTATTTAATTGTCTTTTATTTTTTTTTCCTTCTGCCATAACTGGCATATCAAAAATATTGAGAACTTTAATATCCTTGAGAATTGCAATAGCGCCGCTTAACCCAGGATCTATGCCTACTATTATCATTTTTAACCGTCTAAAATTACATTTGTAAAAATATTTTGTACATCATCTAAGTCGTCAAGTGCATTAATTATTTCTAGCATTTTTTTACTTTTTTCTTTATCTAATCTCAAATTATTTAAAGCTCTCCACTCTATAGCCGAATATGCAAAAACATCTATAGTCCTCTCAAGTTCAGTCTTTATTTTATAAAAATCCTCTTTTTCAGTAATTATCTCATGAAAGCCATTTTCTTGATAACAGTCTTTTGCTCCTGCGTTACTAGCGATTTCAAAAGCAGTTTCTTCAGTAATTTTATTTTTTTCAATACGAATAATTCCACAATTATAGAACATATGAGTTGTTGATCCAGACTCACCTAATCGCCCACCATTTTTTTGTAAAACTGTTCTTATGCTTGAGGCTGCCCTATTTTTATTATCAGTCAAAGTTTCAATAATTAAAGCCGTATTAAAAGGTCCAAAACCCTCATATCTCAAGTTTTCAAAATTTTTATCTCCAGTGATTTCAGATTTGTTTATTGCTCTATTGATATTGTCTTTTGGCATATTCGATTGTTTAGCTGCTTGAATAGCTGTTCTTAATCTTGGATTCATTTCTGGATTCTTGTCTCCTAATTTTGCAGCGACAGTAATTTCTCTTGATAACTTTGAAAATACTTTTGCCCTATGTTGATCGGCTCTTCCTTTCCTATGCTTAATACCAGCCCAATGAGAATGTCCTGCCATAACTATTTATTTAATGATCCACCAATAATTATTCTTTTTACTTTTTGGGCTAATCCCGTTTTCTCATCTGCTTGGACTATAATTCCAGACAAAGTACCTTCTCCTTCAGAAGGAAAATGTTTTACGATATTTTTCTCCTTTAAAAATTTTTTTATGGAGTTTTCTTTATTCATGCCAATAACTGAATTATAATCTCCACACATACCAATATCAGTTTGGTAAGCTGTCCCCTTATCTAAAATTCTTGTATCTGCAGTTGGAACATGTGTGTGTGTCCCGACAACACAAGTAGCTAGACCATCAAAAAAATGTCCAATAGCCATTTTCTCACTTGTTATCTCCCCATGAAAATCTACTACGGAAAAATCTACATTTTTTTTTAAAATAATTTTTTTTAATATGTCCTTAGCCGTCTTAAATACATCCTCTGTTTTTCGCATAAATACATTTCCCATTAAATTAATCACACCAATTTTATATTTTTTATCTTTAGAAGTATAAATTCCAACTCCATTTCCAGGCGATCCCTCTACTAAATTTGCAGGTCTTAAAAGTCTATTTTCTTTTTGAATAAAATTTGCAGTTTCCTCTTTATCCCAAATATGATTTCCAGAAGTAATTACGTCGGCTCCTAGTAAAAAAATTTCTTCTGCAATTTTTTCTGTAATTCCTTTTCCATCATCTGCAGCGTTTTCTCCGTTTATAACAGTAAAATTAATTTCATTATCAGTAATTATATTTGATAAATTTTTTTTTAATGCTTCTCTTCCTGAGGGACCCATAATATCACCTAATATTAAAATTTTCATACGATCAAACCCTTTTCTGTTATTATACAATCTAACTTGAAATCGTTACTTTTAACTGGAAGGTTATGGTGTTTTTGAAAAGAAAATGCAACTCCAACAGTCAATATATCTTTTTGCCATTTGATATATTCATTTAAAAACTTGTCATAAAATCCTTTTCCATAACCTAATCTGTTTTTATTAGTGTCAAAAGCCAGTAATGGAACCAAGAAAATGTCTGGCCTCACTTTATAAGATCTTATTGGTTCAGGTATTCCAAACTTATTGACTAGTAAAACGTCCCTTTTTTTCCATTGATAAAAATTCATTGAGTTGTTTTCTTCAATTATTGGTAATGAAAAATAAAACTTTTTAAAAAACTCAACGTCCAAAATTTTTAAAATATTTAATTCATAAGAGGAAGGATAATATAGACAAATATTTTTTTGTTTCGATTTTACTCTTTTTTTTATGCAACTTATAAGTGGTTTGAAAAAATTTTTATCTATTTCAAAATAATTATTTTTTCTCTTAAGAAAATACTTCTTTCTAATAAATTCTTTTTTATCCATCTATTGTATTTTAGATAGTGACTCTGTATTTGAAATTATTTTTTCTAGAGACTTTGTAGTTTTATCTAACATAGACTCGTAAAGAGTATTATTTTCTTCAATTGCTTTTTTAAAATTTTCTAGTTGATTATTTAATTCTTTTATCTCTCCATCTTTATCTTTTTTGTATTCAATAGCTAATGATCTTATTTCTTTAAATTTATTAGATATTTCATCCAACTTCATCTTTTGCTGGTTAACTTTTTGTTTTAAATCAAAATATTCATCAACTAATTGAATAGTGGTAATAAGTAGAAGCTTATTTTCACCTATATTTCCAAGTTTTTCTTTTAATTCTAAATATTTTTTATCTAAAAATTTAGTAAGTTTTTTTAGGGACTCCTCTTGTCCATCATCACATGAAAGTAGATATTCTTTATTATTAAATTTTATATTTACATTTGCCATTTTTCTATCTCATTAACTAAATTTTCAGTTTCTTGACTTAGTTCCTCAATTTCTTGGTTAAAGTTTTCCTCTAATTCAGATTTCTTTTTTACCTCTAATTGTAATTTCTTTATTTTTTCCCTTAAAAAAGTATGTTCCCTTATTAATTCTTGATTTTTATTTTCTATTTCAATTTTTTGTCTTAAAATTTCATTTTTTTCAGTCTTTATTTTTTCTACCTCATATTTTGGTTGTGAATAAGTTAAAGTTAATGAGTTAAGTTTATTTATTAATTGATTTAAATTTTTTTCTTTTTCTTCAATTGTACTCATAAAATATTATATCATATTATTGATATAGTTACTTTAAGTCTATATAGGTTATTAAAAGTGAGCATAAATTTTAATCAATTATCAAATGCAGTAAGATTTCTATCAATCGACGCTGTCCAAAAAGCAAACTCTGGCCATCCTGGCATGCCAATGGGTATGGCTGATGTAGCAACAGTCTTATTTAAATACCACCTGAGGTTTAGTCCAAAAAATCCTGAATGGATTAATAGAGACAGATTTGTTTTGTCTGCTGGTCATGGCTCAATGCTTCTTTATTCTTTGCTGTATTTAACTGGTTACAAATCAATTTCGATTGAGGATATAAAAAATTTTAGACAATTGAATTCAATTTGTGCAGGTCATCCTGAATACAAAAAAGGGAGTGGAATTGAGACAACTACTGGACCTTTAGGTCAAGGGTTAGGCAATGCTGTTGGGTTGGCAATAGCTGAAGAAATTTATAGGAAAAAATTTGGTTCCAATATTATCAATAATAAAACTTATGTAATTGCTAGCGATGGAGATTTTATGGAGGGTGTTAGCCATGAAGCAATGAGTTTGGCAGGTCATTTGAAATTAAAGAATTTAATAGTATTTTTTGATAATAATAAAATATCAATTGATGGTTCTACAGCTCTTAGCGTTTCTGATAATTATAAAAAAAGATTTGAGTCTTACGGTTGGAATTTTTTTGATATAAATGGACATAATGAAAAACAAATATCAAAAGCTATTACTAAAGCATCTAAATCTAACAAACCTACTGTAATATCTTGCAAAACCGTTATTGGTTTTGGATCTCCTAATAAAGCTGGAAAGGCTTCCTCACACGGCTCTCCTCTTGGAGATGAGGAAATTATGTTAGTGAGAAAAAAATTAAAATGGACTTATAAACCATTCGAAATTCCAAAACTAGTGTTAGATGAATGGAGAAAAATTGGTGATAAAGGGGATTTATTAGAACGAAAATGGAGTGAAAATTTAAGTAAAAAAAATTCAAAAGTTAAAAACGATTTAGAAAAAAACTTTATTAATTCAAGTTTAGAAGATTTAGAGAGCTTAATTGAAAGGGAAAAAACTAAATATTTTGAATCAAAACCAAGCCTGGCTACTCGACAGTGTTCGATGGCGTCAATTGAAAGCATTACAAAAATACTTCCTCAACTTATTGGTGGTTCGGCAGACTTAAGCGGATCAAACAACACAAAAACTACCAATTCGAAAATTATTAATTCTAAAAATTTTGACGGAAATTACATACACTATGGAGTAAGAGAACACGGTATGTCTGCAGTGATGAATGGTTTAGCTTTGTATGGGAGTTTAATTCCATATGGCGGAACATTTTTAATTTTTTCAGATTATAGCAAACCTTCTATTAGATTATCTGCTTTAATGGGTTTAAGAGTAATATATATTTTTTCTCATGACTCAATAGGTCTAGGAGAAGACGGTCCTACTCATCAACCTATTGAACAACTTACTGCACTTAGAGCAATACCAAACCTGAATGTTTTTAGGCCCGCAGATATTAATGAAACTTTAGAGTGTTGGGAAATTGCATTAAAAACACATGGCACACCAAGCGCAATAGCTTTATCAAGACAAAAAGTTCCTTACATTAATCCTAAAAATACAAAAGAGAATAAATGCGAAAGAGGAGCATACACAATTAATATCACTTCTCACGAAAGTAATGTGACAATCGTAGCGTCAGGCACGGAGGTTGAGCTAGCTTTAAAAGTCCAAAAGAGACTTAAAGAATATGATATCCACTCAAAAGTTGTTTCAATGCCATGTATGGAGCTTTTTGATAAACAGCCAGAAGATTATCGTAAAGAAATCATAGAGCATGACTCATTAATTGTTACTTTAGAAGCTGGAAGTAAAGGTTCTTGGCAAAAATATATTAAAAACAAAGGGTTGAATATTGGAGTTGATCAGTTTGGAGAAAGTGCACCATATAAAGATATTTACAGCCATTTTGAATTAACAGAAGATAAGATAGTTGGTTTCATTCAAAAAAAGTTAAGAGAATAATTAAAATTAATGGATAAAATAAATTTTTTTTCTGATAGTTTGGATATTCAAAATCAAAAGATAATATTAAGATTAGATTTAAATGTTCCTATAAAAAATAAAATAATATTAGATGATACAAGGATAATGTTATGTTTACCTTTTATAAACAAGCTGATTGAGAAAAGAGCTAAAATAATAATTATTAGTCATCTTGGTCGGCCAAAAGGAATTAAAGACCCCTCTCTTTCTTTACTGCCTGTATACAAATATCTCAAAAAAAAACTTCGAACAAACGTTTATTTTTTTTTAGGAAATTTTGATAATGAGTTAAATGATAAATTTTCGTATTTAAAGGAGGGAGATGTAATAATAATTGAAAATATAAGATTTTATAAAGAAGAAGAAGATAATGATGAAAGTTTCTCAAAAAAATTGGCATCACTTGGAGAAATTTATATTAATGATGCTTTTTCATGTTCACACAGAAAACAATCATCAATACATTGCATCACAAAATTTATAGATAAAAGCTTTGCTGGTCCTCTTTTAAAGAAAGAAATTGAGTCCATTGATCTTGTGTTAAAAAATAAAAGAGAGCCAGTCACTTGTATTATAGGCGGATCAAAAATTTCTACAAAAATTAATGTTATCACAAGATTAATTGAAAATATTAACAACCTAATTATTGTTGGCGCGATGGCTAACAATTTTTTTACTTATAAAGACCTAAAGGTTGGAAAATCTTTAATTGAAAATAACACTGAGGAAATTATTGAAAAAATATATGAAAGAGCAAAAAAAAATAACTGCGAAATATTTATACCAGAGGATTGTGTTGTTAGTACCAGTCTTGAAGGAAAAGGAAAAAATAAAGATTTGAAACGAATTGAAGAGAATGAAATTATTTTAGATATTGGAAAGAATACAATTAAAAAAATTAATCAAATTATTAATAAGTCAAACACGTTATTATGGAACGGACCAGCAGGATATTTCGAGAATAAAAATTTTTTAGCCGGTACTATGTCTATAGCAGAAGCTATTTCAAAAAAAACAAGTGAAGATTCATTAATTTCAGTTCTTGGTGGAGGAGATACTCTAGCGGCGATTAATAAAAGTAAAAAAAAACTTTCTTTTTCTCACTTATCAACAGCAGGTGGTGCATTTTTAGAATACTTAGAAGGAAAAGACTTGCCTGGTCTTAGTGTTTTAAAATAAATAATCTTTTATGTCATTGAATGAGATAGCAAAAAAAATGTGTTCCAAAGGTAAAGGCATTTTAGCGGCAGATGAAAGCACTGGAACAATAGCAAAAAGGTTTAAGAGTATTAATGTCGAAAATTTAGAAGAAAATAGATTAAATTTTCGCCAGACATTATTCAGTTCAAGCGCTATGAAAGATTATATTGGTGGAGTAATTTTATTTGATGAAACTATAAAACAAAAAACAACTTCAGGATTAACGATACCTGAATTAATCGTAAAGCACGGAGCTATCCCGGGTATAAAAGTGGATAAAGGTGCTAAACCTTTGGCGGGCTCAAGTGATGAGACTATTACTGAAGGTTTAGACGGTTTGAGAGAGAGATTAAAGGAATATTATGACTTAGGAGCTAGATTTACTAAATGGAGAGCTGTTTACAAAATTACTGAAAAATTTCCATCAGCTCAGTCGATCAAATCTAATGCGCATGCATTAGCAAGATATGCAGCATTAGTCCAGGAAGCTGAAATGGTTCCAATAATTGAGCCTGAAGTTCTAATGGATGGTTCACATGATATTGATAAATGTTACACTGTAACCACAAATGTTTTAAACGAATGCTACAATGAACTACTATTACATAAAGTAGATTTGAAAGGAACAGTTTTAAAACCCAACATGATTATCTCTGGTACGGAATGTAAAAATAAATCCAATTCAGAGGAAATTGCAAAAAAAACTTTAGAATGTTTAAAAAAAAATGTACCTAAAGAAGTGCCTGGAGTAGCTTTTTTATCAGGTGGGCAATCAGAGATTGAGTCTAGTAAAAATTTAAATGAAATTAACAAAATTAACGATACTAGTTTTTTAATTACTTTTTCTTATGGCAGAGGCTTACAGGCTAGTGCCCTAAGAGAATTTGGAAAAAATCAAGATAATACCGTGAATATTCAAAAAGCTTTTAATCATAGGGCAAAAATGAATGGTTTATCTTCAAAAGGAGAGTGGTCGCCAGACTTAGAAAAAGAGGCTGTAGCTTAATCCAATTGAAAAGAATAATATATTTAATTTCACCCTTAAAATTAAACAAAAATTTTTACAAAGATCTAAATAAGGTTTTATCTTTCAAAAATGTTAAGTTTTTCCAATTAAGATTAAAAAATATAAGAGTAAATAACCTTATAAAAATTGCAGCTAAGATCAAAAAAATTACATCAAAACATAAAGTAAGATTTATTTTGAATGATAGTTTTATTTTAGCTAATAGGATAAATGCTGATGGATGTCATATGGGGCAACTAGATGGATCTTTTAAAGTTGCCAGAAAAAAACTTAAACGTAAAATTTTAGGAATTACTTGTCATAGTTCAAAAAATCTTGCAAAAAAAGCTATCAAATCAAAAGCTGATTATATCGCTTTTGGATCTTTTTTTAAATCTAAGCTGAAACCAAATGCAAAAAAGGCAAATTTACATGTTTTAAAATGGTCAAAAAAGAACGTAAAAGTTCCAGTTGTAGTAATAGGTGGAATCAATAATTTAAACTATAAAATACTTCTTAATGCTGGAGCAAAATATATTGCAATATCAAGTTTTATTTGGGATAACCCAACTTTAAAACCTGAAATAGCAATAAGAAAGTTCAAATGAAAATTACTGCAAATGAAATTAAACCTGGGATGATTATTGAACATAAAAATGACTACTGGAATGTTCTTAAAACCCAACATGTAAAGCCAGGTAAAGGTGGGGCTTTTAATCAAGTAGAACTTAAAAGTGTTCTTAAAGGTACTAAGTTAAACGAAAGATTTAGATCAAACGAGACTATTGAAAAACCAGAAATTGATGAAAAAAAATTTAATTTTTTGTACATTGATGGTGAAAATTGTCACTTTATGGATAATGAAACTTTTGAGCAGGTAGAAATTTCAAAATCAATAACAGGGGAACAGTATAAACTTTTAAAAGAGAATTTAGGTGTCACGATTAGTTTTATGGATGGAAAACCAATTTCTATGGGATTGCCGAACAGTATTGAGTGCGTAATTGAAACCACTGATGCTGCTATCAAAAATCAAACCGCTTCTTCTTCTTATAAGCCTGCAATATTAGATTGTGGCATCAAAATTAATGTACCTCCATTTATTGAAAGCGGCGAAAAGGTAATAGTTGATACAAGAACTTTAGAGTATGTTAAACGGGCTAGCTGATGAGACTGAGCTCCCCTCATATAAATCTTATTACAAAAGCTTGTCTGAAAGCTTCTAGACCATTAATAAGAGATTATGGTGAAATAGAAAATTTACAAGTATCTAAAAAAGCCCCAGGAGACTTTGTTTCTTCTGCCGATAAAAGAACTGAAAAAATTCTTATTGAAGAATTACAAAAGGCACATCCAGATTATGGAATTATAACAGAGGAGACTGGTTTAATAAATAAATCTAATATAAAAAATAGGTGGATAATTGACCCCATTGATGGAACAATGAATTTTTTAAATAGTATTCCTCAATTTGCAATTTCGGTTGGATACGAAGAGGACGGAGAAATTAAATGTGGAGTTATATTCAATCCAATTACAAATGAAATGTTTTATGCCGAAAAAGGTAATGGAGCATTTTTAAATAATACTAGAATTCGAGTTTCAAATAATAAAAAATTAAATGACGCATTAATAGTTACTGGAGGTCCCAAACAATCAAGTAAAATCAAAAAAAAAATCTTTTCTGAATACATTAATGTATCTATGCAAGTATCTAATGTTAGGAAATTAGGCAGCGCGGCTCTTGATATGGCTTATGTTGCCAGTGGAAGATTTGACGGCTACTGGCAACGAGAATTAAATTATTGGGATATAGCTGCAGGTATAATAATTGTTAAAGAGGCGGGAGGTTTTATCGATTTCTTTGAAGAAGAAGCAAACTTGCCATTTAGAAGGAATATAATTGCTACTAATTCAAATATACATAATAAATTGATAGATATAATCGTTAAAAAAGATATTGAGTAAAAAGAGTTATTAATATAAAACTCCGTTCATGAAAAAAAACTTACATCCTAATTATCACAAAATAAAAGTTGTAATGACTGATGGCACGGAATTTGAAACTCGTTCTACGTGGGGAAAAGAAAACGATACTCTTAAATTAGACATCGACCCAAAATCACATTACGCTTGGACAGGTGGAGCTCAAAAAATATTGGATAAAGGCAGGGTGAGTAAGTATAATAAGAAGTTTAGCAATCTAAGAGCAAAAAAATAAAATGACAGATACTCCTTTCATGCCAAAAGCGACAGCTGTTTGGCTTGTTGAAAATACTACCCTTACCTTTAAACAAATTGCTAAGTTCTGTAATTTACACGAATTAGAGGTAAAAGGAATTGCAGATGGTGACGTTGCAAAAGGAATTAAAGCGTACAATCCTATTTTAGCAGGTCAGCTCTCTAGGGAAGAGATAGAACTTAGTTCTAAAGACGAAAATAGAAAACTAACTTTATTAAAAAAAATTGATGAGGTAGAGGTAAAAGAAAGAAAAAAACCTAAGTATACTCCTCTTTCAAAAAGACAGGATAGACCAGATGCTATTCTGTGGTTATGCAAAAACGCCTCAGAATTGACTGATGGTCAAATTTCTAAATTAGTTGGAAGTACTAAGGGAACCGTTTCTCTTATAAGAAAAAGAAGTTATTGGAATTTTTCAAACTTAAAACCTCGAGATCCTGTCATTTTAGCATTATGTACACAAGAGGCTTTTCAAAAAAGTCTAGATAAAGCTAAGAGACGAATTGAAAGAGAAAAAAAAGCTAAAATAAGAGAGGAGAAAAAAGCACAAGCAGCTTCACTATAGACAAAAATAGTGGCAAATGATAACAAACATGAAATTTAACTGGAGGTTTTTATTAAAATAGACGTCAAAGATAATAACGTTGAACAGGCTATCAGAGTTCTAAAAAGAAAACTTCAAAAAGAGGGATTCTTTAAAGTAATGAAGATGAAAAGCACCTATGAAAAGCCATCTGAAAGAAAAAAAAGAGTTCAAACTGAAAATCTAAAAAGAATTAAAAAACTCCAAAAACTAAAAAATAGATATTAAATTTAAATTACAATGAGAGGAATAAACATGCCATCTGGGAAAGTAAAATGGTTTAATGCAAAAAAAGGTTATGGATTTATTACTGACAATGAAACTAAAAAAGATATTTTTCTGCACGTGTCAGCTTTAGAAGAGTCAAAATTAAGAGTTTTAAAAGAAGAACAGGTTATTTTTTACGACATAAAGGAAGAAAAAGATAAACTCCAAGCAATTAATATTAAAAAAAAATAATTTAACGCGGGGTGGAGCAGTCTGGTAGCTCGTCAGGCTCATAACCTGAAGGTCGCTGGTTCAAATCCAGCCCCCGCAACCAAAATGA
>MDTC01128111.1_pt1 | contig 34592 bp, 6 predicted proteins | sample 811181 | NCBI WGS metagenome assembly MDTC01 (sample SAMN05326644, study PRJNA326480) | marine metagenome | isolation source: seawater | place: Pacific Ocean: North | collected 2011
ATAGGTACATTTGTTGCACTGGTTAATCTACCATAAGCATCAACTGTAAATTTCGTAGCGTTTACAGTTTCAGTGCCAAAAGGTTCGCTGTTACCACCAACACCAGATACAGATGTGAGTGATTCAGTATTATAGTTACCTGCTTGAACAGCAGTTGTAATAAGATCGATGGTGGGGTTGCCACTAGAACCAGCACCATCATTAATTGCAATTCTAGTTGCTGTACCAGTAATAGTTCTGGTTGCCATCACACCATTTCCAGTTCTAGAAATCAAACCAGTGGTGGTGAGACCAGCAATAGCATTTAAATCATTGTCATATGGTTGAGCACCAGTTCCTTCAATACCAGTATTCAGACCATACTCAGCAAGGGTTGTGGGGTTGGAAGCATTTGTAATTCTACCCTTAGCATCTACTGTAACTTTTGTATATGTTCCAGTAGGTGTTGATGTGCCATCATAGTGAGGCAGTGTTGGAACTAACTGAAGTTCCGCATTAATGTTCAGGTTAGCAGAACCATCAAAAATACCAGAACCCTGAACATCTGTCAATAACTGAATTTGTCTGGCAGAAGACAGTCTGGTAGCGGTAGAAGCATTACCGATAACAGTTGCAGTAATAGTACCTGCTTGGAAGTTACCATCAGCATCCCTTTGTACAAGGGTATTTGCCGTATTAGATACGGAATCAACGGGACGTTCATAGCGCAGGGTGTTCCATGCAGTAACACCATCACCGATTTTGATACGACCAGTATCAAGTTCGATTCCCAACTCGCCTTGAGCAAGAATAGGGTTAGCGTTCTGCCATTCCTGAGCACCACCCCTTCTTAATTGAATTCTATTTGCCATTTTTCTAGGACAACCTGATAGTAAATGCTTCTGAGTTATTTATGTCATTAAAAAAGGAGGACTTGCGTCCTCCCATAATCATTCGGCGTCTGCCTCTTCCGCAACCTCTTCGTCAGGAGGAGCAGACATAGTTTCTTGAGGAGTTTCCACAAGAGGAGGATTGTAATACTCTAGAGTTTCCAAAGCACCTTGCAGTTTTAGTGCAGTTGCTTCATTCTCTTTGATCTTTTGCGCCATTTGCTGATTTTCAGCAATCAAACTCTGCAATCTCGTTTTAAACTGAGCGTGCAGTTCTTCTTGAGATACTTTTTCAACTGTCATAATTAATTTTTCTGATTTTGGACTAACGTTAGTAAGAGTGCTTTGATATCACCCATTTCAGATTTTAACTGAGAAACCTCATTTTGTAAAGTCTCTTTGTCAGTTTTATCTTTCTGACGCCTATTGTAGGACGCCATGTATTTATCATAATCAGATTGATTAGCATTTACAATGGCGTTAGATGACGGGTCTCTATACCACCCGTCATGTCCATCAACAGGAATCATTTCCTCAAATTTATGTTCTTCCATTATGTTGCAAGAGCGATAGCACGGAGATCAGCAATCAGAGGGATCTTTGCCTGACTGGACGATCTCATAACAATCTTAAGTTGGAATGCATTGAAGTTCAAACCACTAACCTCATAGTAATAATCCTTCCACAGAATTTCTTCAGATGGTGAAGAGTCATACTGCAGAGGCAATGCCATCAGAGTCCAACCAAGAGAATCTTCAGAGTCATTTGTGCCAGCAGAGAATGCTCTGTAGTACAGTCTGACTTCTGCTTCTGGAGGACGTGTCATCTGGAAATCAACTCTTAAAGATCTGGATTCTTTGAGTAGTCTTGCCAAACGAGTGATGTAAACACAATCATTTTGATCACCAAGTGGGAGACTAGAAACGTCTTGAGAGCGATCAATTTGACCCTGTTGTCCGTAAGGTGAAGGACCACCAGGCCATTGGTTGATTCTGTTTGTAGTGGTAATTAATGAACATCTGTCAAGGTCAACAACAGGAGAAAGTGTTGACTTTGTAGTTGACAGATCAATAAGCATCTTCAGAGACTTTTGACCGTCAAGTTTAGCGAGTTCATTAACTTCTGAACAAACCATTCTTGGATTGTCAAATATATTTAGATCGTTTAGAGTAATGGGTTGATAAGATCCATCATTAACAAACGATGCTTGGTCACGAGGTGAAGAAGCACCTTCACCACCACCATCACTAACCGAAGTAGCACTTGTAGTGTTAATTCTAGCGGTGATAGTTGTCTCAGGAAGATTCATCGTAGAGACTGTGGGTGTGAGTGTTTCAAACTGAGTATTCTGTGATGCGAAGATTTGATTACCACCGCCACGAATACCATTTGTAGCAACACCAGTCATCTGTAACATGTAAGTATCCATCCAAGGACATTCAAGACTTGTATGCGTCTTATTAATATCAATCAAAGGAATACCATCAAGGTTGTAGCATTCAACTACAGATCCTGATGCATGAGTTTGATCTGCTGTACCACTTGATCCTCTACCAGAAGTTGCCACTGTAACTGTCTTACCATCACTAGAGATTGCAGAATACTGAATAATTTCAGTTCCGATCTTAAGATATCCAGGATTAGTATTACTAATAGCAGCACCGTTAATAATACTGTGGAACAAGGATGCATTATCAACAGAGATTGTTGTCGCAGCAGTTGCTAAAGAACTAGACAGAGTTGTAGGTCCAATTTCAGAAATTGCACCTTCAATCTTAACATTGTTTGCTCTACTATGCATACCATGATTTCTATGGTAGATAAGAATCTCTTTCTCATCATTTGCAAACGCAGGTCCAGTAGAAAGGAATGCACCATAAGAATCTCCAGATTCTGTGGAAGATGTGACTGTTGCAGTCCAACCTCCTGCTTCAGAAATAGTTTCTGTTGCAGTAAATGCACCAGTAATATAGTGAAGGACTAAGTTAGTAGAACCATCCCAAGTCTTAACAATACCGATAGATCCAGAAGTTGCACCAGTAACTACATCACCAACTTCCAGAGTTCCAGCAGCACTACCAACAACTTGTGTAGCAAGTGCTTCTGAAGATCTTACTAAGAAAGTTGTAGAAGAACCTTGCAACCAGTTGCCAGATACATCATTAACAGTTACTGTATCTGCCACACTATTGGATGTAGTAGATGCGGTCACTGTACCAAGAGCGTTACTTGTTAATTGAAGTAATCTAGCACCCTCACTGAAAGTATACTGAGTCGCTGCAGGACCCAAACTTAATGTAAGTTTTGGTTTGATAGTTTGAATTGGATTATCAATCAGTCTGTGAATACCATTATTACCTTTACCCTGAGGAGTATTTTGCAGAGCAACTGTTCCTGTAGTTGAAGTGAATTCTGCACGATAGATTGTGAACTTCAAATCCTCATACTGGTCAGCAGTCCAAGTAGATGCGTTCTGTGATTTAAACAGAACACCAGCATAAGGTTGTTCAGAAATTGTTCTATCACCACTGATTTCAACATCACCCATTCTAGAGATCCAAACTTTATACTCATTAGAGTCAGACAGAAGAACAAAGCAATATTCAACCGATGCCTTAATGTATACAGGTGCTTGGAAAGTAAACTTGGTAGGAACTGCAGCAGTTTCAGAAAGTTCTACATTATCAGGTGTAAGGGTAACATCAGAGAAAGGAAGAATAGTCTTTGTAGGATAACCATTTTCCATGGTTCTGATCTGCATCGAGATGGGAATGTTATCATCCTTAGTATTGAAGAAGATTTCAACAGAAGAAATAAACATACCACCTTCTTCTTCCACAATAAAGGATTGTGCAAGAGGGTCATACCAACCAATCTGACGTGTTTCAGTTCTGGTTGTTTGAACAACTCTTTCTTCAGAAACAGTATCCTGAACAAGTTCAGCGTTTCTAACAGCAAGAATATTTTCTTGAACTGTTTGCAGAGTTCCAGATGCAGTGTAGTTTGTCTGAGCAGAAGAGTCTACTGCTCCAGGTAACTTACTGTCAATATCAGACGTTGTAAATCTGATTGTTCTTGTGCCAGTTGCCCAACGGGGATTTGCATCATTTTTAGGAGAAGGAACAAAGAATGTACCTTGCAGATTACCAACATTATCTGTAAGGAAACGACGATCCTTAACAACAGCAATAGCACCAGAGGTTTGACCAATCAACACTTCACCAACTTGCATATTACCAAAGAAGTCTGGAGAGACTGTCTCAGAAATTGCAGCAATATCGTGATTCAAATAAGGAGTTTGTGATGCATAAGAAGTTGGAAGTGCTTCTGTTCCCTTACCGTAGGGATTGGTCTTATAACCATCATCAGGTGCAGCAACCTTTAATTGACAACCAGAGGTTTGACCAATAACAGTTTCACCAACAACAAAAGGTGTTTCATTAGTTCTTGCATCGCTACTAGAATTTTTGATAAGTTCAATAACTTTAGGTGTGATGTAAGTATTGATATCTTTACCATCAAAGAATGCATACATTCTAGTGCGAGGTTTCAAACGATCAACGTTGAAACCAATGTTTCTGGAACGAATCCAAGGAATTGCAGTCTGAGAAAGAATGGTATCACCAAGAGATTTACGCTCAATCTTAGGAACAACTTTGGTTCTAACACCTTGACGTGCTTGGTTATTAACAACACGAATTGTTGTGCGCTCATGTAGATAGAAGAGACCTTGACGACGTTGACCGTGACCAGCACGACCTAACTGACGACCAACACCAAATGTACCAGATGTTGACTGGAATCTATTTCTGGATTGAACTGATTCACCAGTCCAGTTAGTCTGCCAAGAACCCCACTGAATAGGAGCAAAACCATTTTGGTCAACACCAAGATCTTGAGAAACGGATGAGAAGTCACCTTCAACGTTTTCAACACGAGCAGGAAGACGCTCAATATCGATCCAGTCATCAGAAGCAGGAGTTAGATCAACACGTCCAATGAACGTAAAGACGTTAAATGGGTTGACGTTCTCGGTTCTAGATGCGTAGGGTTGAACAACAATTGCCTTATCTTCATAGGGAAGCATGAGGACATTACCCTCAGTCTTCACAATGTTTGTAGAATCGTCCTGAACGAACTGAAGAGCAACATTGGTGGTGTAGTGCTGAGGACGCAGTTGACCTTCTCTGAAGTCCAGAGAGCACTTGTAGTCAGGGTGATAGACAGCACCTGTAGTATGATCAGTAAAGTCATCAACAACATAACCATTCTTCAGACGGTCGAAACCATTTTCATCATATGTCTTAGTATTTTCTGCTTGAGATTCAAGTAAAGACAGTGAAGTATAGTATTCAACGTGAGAAAGTCTAGTCTCCAGATCGCCAATATCTTTCATCGTATAACGACGAATGACTTCTGTAGTAATCAGAACGTCTCTCTCAGGATCGAATGTATATGGTTTGTATTCGATAGTTGCCAAAAGCATGGCATTCTGTAGATCTGGAGGTGGAATCAAGTAATATCCAGATACACCCTTAGAAACAACTAATTTACCATCATGTGTGAGATATAATTTATCAAGTCTAGGAAGATACCAAGCATAGTCTGCTCTAAAGGAAGAGTTGACTTGCATAATATCAAAGATTGTGGAACCGCCAGAACCACCTACCGTATCAAAGACTCTAGAAACAAAGTCAAAAGTAGTACAATTTACATAGTAAGGAGCACTAATTGTTCCTTGACCATTTCTGAGTTCTTTAACTGCGGGACGGAAGTCAATCTGGTCACGAATAAATTTAATAGAACCATCCAGTTTGTAGTTGGGAATCTCTTTATAAAGAATGCCACTATAAGATTCTGCTGAGAAATAATCACCAGATGCTTCGTGAATTAAGAAGTCAAAGATAACTAACAGTCTTCTTGTAGGTTCAACAACAGAAGGAAGACGAACTAGTTTAGATACATCATAGAAATTAGTTCTTTGACCAGGTTCTAATTGGAATTGATCTGTAATTACTTTACTACCAGCAAAAACAGATGATGCACCGTCGTCAACAATACCAGTAATAGCATCACCAGAAAGGTCAATACCATCAATAGTTTCTCCCTGCAAGAATGGTTTCTCGTTCAGGGCAACAAAATACAGTTTTAAATCAGCGTTAGAGAATGAAATTACGCGACCTCTGGCACCAGAAGTTTTACCAACAATCAGAGTACCAGTTTGGAAGAAGGTAGATTCAGTAAGAACAACATAAGGTGATTGTGCATCATTATCATCATAAGATTCATAAATCGCATGAACCTTGTATACATCATTTACACCAAACGAAATGTCTTCATCTTCAACTCTAGTTCCATATAGACCACTATATGTAAGACCAGTGGGTTGAGTTTCAAGATCTTGGAATGTTTTGAAGACCTTAAGTGCCTTCATCTTACCAGCAGTTTTAATCTTCTTAGCAACTGTATTCTTAGAAACAAGAGCAGTTAATGTAACAGTTGCAACAGATCCAAGACCACTAATAGAGAAAGACTGATTACCAGAACCATAGGAAGTTGCAAGGTTTCCAGCATCTACTTCAGCATCAATATCAACGTTTTGACCATTTGAATATACACCAGAACCACCATTATTAATGATTGTCAAGATGTAATTGTCACTTGATAATGCACCAAAAGACTCCGACTCAGGAAGAGTAAATGTGATAGAACCAGTAGTTACAGTTTTAGATGCAAAGTTTCTGTAAACAAAGAACGATTCGTCGTCCAGAGACTTCATTGTATCTTCTGGAAGGTCGAAAGAAAGTTCGCCGTTCTGATAATCCTTCTGGAAAATGAAAGGACGTAATCTAACTAATTCTCCATATTCACCATCAGCAACTGTACCAACTTTCAAACCACCATCAATCTTTGCAGTTTGATTAGCAAAATCAAAGATAACAGCGTTAGCATTAACAGTAGACTTTTTATTATTAGCAGTTGTTCCAATAGCAGTAGGATCAACTCTCAAAATACGATGAGTATTGTTTCCTTCGAGGTCAGCAATAGTTGGAGTAACTACATCACCAGGACGAAGATCTTTCTCAAATCTGGTTCTGAAACCAGTAATTTCGTCATCAGTAGTATCATCAACATCAACTGTAGTTGCTTCAATAGGACGTGTGTCATTAAGGATCCAGTTACAACCAAATCTGATTGTGCTGGTACCAGTAAGACCAAAGGATGATCTAACATCAGATAATTCGTAACTATGTGCTGCTTCTAATGTTCCGACATTTCTTCTATTAACTTCAAGAATTTCACCATTTAAGAAGACACCATTTACCTGCTCAAGATAAATGTAGTGAGTGTTGTTACCAGTATCAGCAATAAATCCAGAAGCACCAGAAGTTTTACCTGTGATTCTAGTTCCTGCTTGATATGGAGTTACAGCATTAGCAATGTTCAGAACAGTAAACATCTGAACATCCATGAAGAACATATCATACACACCACCAGCAATGGTGGGGTTAGTTCCAAAAGCAGATGTTGCTGTCAAAGCAGTGCTTGCCTTAGACATTTGAACTACACGACATCTACCAATTCTGTTAGCACCAGACTTGACAGAGGAAGTAGCGTTTGCTGCCCAATCATCATACAGATTTAAAATCTGATATGCATCACTAACACCATCACCAGAAACTTCTGGCCAACCATAAACATCGTAGACTTTTACAAAGTTACCCAGTGTAAAGTTGATAATACCATTTTGACGACTCTCAAAGTCTCTTGGTTTATCTACATCAACATAACGAGGTGTCAAGAATTCATTTCTATAACCTCTAATATATGCTTTACCAGGAGAAACTTCAATTGCTAATTTATCATCAGATGCTAAATTACCATCAGGAGATGTTCTACCCGTATCATAGACACCATTATTAAATCCATCGTTAAGATGCTCTCTTAACTTAACATCAAACGTATCGATAACATAGTCACCAGACTCTTCAAAAGTTCTACGAGCCATTGATTTCTCAAGCTCGCTATATGATGTTCTTTCAACGAAATTTTCTACAACACTATTATTAATTCTAAGCAGTTCAATAAAATCTTTATCTGCTTCATCATCAAGAAGACGTTTTACAAATTGTGTGCTGATTTTAAATCTATGAGAACCAGGTGCAGAGTAATTAGATGTACCAGCAGCATTATCATTTAGAGATTCGTCATCTTCTGGAGTAACAATAGATTCTAAAATCTCAAGACCAACTCTATAGGAAGGATTACCATCATACTGATTAAGAATCAAATAATTAGTAGGAACATTTACAAAGTGACCTCTAATATAATAAACACCTTCACTAATATATGCAGTAGAACCTACAGCAGTTGCATTAACAGGAAGCAACTGAGCGAAAGGTGTGCCAATCTCAATCAGAGTTGTACCGAACGTAATCTCCTTATCGGTGATCAACTGCTCATTGATTTGGAATGTTTTAAGACCCTCGGAAGAAGTTGTATCACCAGAGTCGATATACTTAACATACAGAGTGATATAACCTCTATCAGACTCTGTAGCAGAAATACTGTAAAGAACTTTCGCTCTAACACCAGTAGTAAGACCTTCAATAATTGTTCCTGTTAATTGAGATCTATAGGTTTCGACATCACTACCTAAGAAAGACTCTTGTAACAGAATTGCTTGCACATTAAGATCATAACCTACCTGACCAGGAATAACCATTGCACCATCTTTGAATAGGTGCGTTCCAACAGATTCTACCTGATTTTGCAGAATACTCTGCATCGTAGTGAGTTCTCTCGCTTGGATTGGGAATCCAGGACGAAACAGCACTCGATAAAAATTCTTATCCTTATCGAAATCGTCGTAATAAGGGGTGACGTTTAGGTTGGTATTTTGTGCCATTAGAATTCGATTACGATTTTGATGTCTTCTACTTGGTCGTTAGCACGACTAATTGATCTCCTATTATCTATATAAACAACCTGACCGCTGTTTGGTTCAATCTCTGCTTTTGCATAACCATTATTGAACTTCATACCCAAATCATATTCAGTGTTGTTAATGGTTCTGGAGGATGAGTTAGGAACTGCAGGAAAGTTCACATCTGGTTGACCAGCAGCACCAGAAACACCACCGTTAATAACGTTGGATCCGTCAAACTCATTTTGTGTACCTGTAACTTCAGGGAAAATACCATCAACAGAGTTCTGATAATACTTCAGGACTTTTGTTGTGGCGTTCCAAGAAATAACACGAGCACGAGCAGTAATATTCTGTCCACCAACAACACGAGTTTGTGTAATGATTTCGTCAGGCACATAATTGCCTTGGAAAGTTGGAGGGAAAATTGCTGCCTTTGTTGCAGATACAGTCAAATCTGCAATTAACTCAGAAGTTCCAAACTTCAGAGGGTTGGTAATCAAACCGATACGACGATAATCGTTATCAATAGGGAAGTCGCCTGCACCCTCATCATAAGAGAGTTTAGCGTTAATCATAACTCGGAAAGCACCAAGTTCAATGGTGGGTTCAGCACCATGACCATTTGGAGGAGGAATAATTACATCAACTTCACCAGCAGTTCCTGTTCCAATACCCTGAATATTACCAATACTAATTTGTCCAAAGGTATATCCTGTTCCACCAGAAGTAACAGTAGCAGAAATAATCTTACCACCATCAACAACGATAGAAACACGACCACCTGTGCCGTCACCATTAATAGCGACATTATCATAAGTGCCGTTATTATATCCTGTGCCAGCAGAATTAATTACAACAGTATCAATTTCACCGACGACAGCATTTGTTTTTACTGCATCGTTTGTGAATGCAGGCATGTAATCGTTGGAGAAAAACTTAAGGACGGAAGCGACAGGGATGGTGTACATGTATTTCCAACGGTATCCATCACCAGTGGTAATAATGCTAGTGGAAGTGCCAGTAGGCTCAACTGTAGAAGGTTTACCATTAGGATCGGAGGGCGAAGTTCCATTGTAGATACACTTGTAGACTTGATATTGTGAATTCACAACATAAAAGTCAGAATCATATAATTTCGTAGCACCAGAGGAAGCAGTCTTGGAAGGAGAATAATCGTGACGATACATGTCATAGGTGAAACCTAAACCACCAGTGGTTTGTTCAGGAGTAACCCAGTCAATACGACGGACAACTTGAACTGTATCTGAAGCGAGAACTCGCTTTAGAGAGATCATGTCATCATAAGAATTAGAGAATTCCGCAAACGAGTCAACCGCTTGAGGTGGTGAGTTCTCATTATCCCATGCTTGTGGTCTGCCGATAAAGACATAAAGTCTGTCACGACTAGCACCCGCCGCACTATCGCTTTGAGTCGCGTCAGGACCTTCTAGAGATTTAATGAATTTTTTCGCAGAAAAAATTCTAAATTGATCAGTTAATAGAGCTGCCATTTCCTATGGGATTATTGTCCTCTTGTTTATTTATGAAGGTTACGAGCGAACGATTGTTTGATAATCGATTCTCTTGATTCTATAACTTGCACCACCGTTACCGCCTAACTTCTCACCACCTAAAATTGCATATCCAACCGCACCCGCACCAGTGGTGTCAGATCCAGCATTTGTAAATGTAATTGTTGGATGAAGATTGTAAGTGCCATCAATGGTTTGGGGGATTCCATAACCACCATTTGTAAGAGTAACACTAGCAACTTGGTCACCTGCACCTGTCATTACAACTGTTCCTGTTGCTTGAATATCACCAGTATTTTCAATAGTAATAGTTGGTGCAGCAGTGTAGTTTGTTCCAGGATTTTGAATAAAGACATCAACTACTGTACTATCTTCTGAGAATTGATGTAACAAACCAGCGTTACCAACATTGACATTATTAGTATTGAAAGGTGTAATTGCTTGGACAGTGAGTGCAGAATTATTTGGATCCCAAGCAACTACAGTTGCCTGAACACCAGATACATCTCCAGTTACTGTTTCATTAACACTGTAGTCTAATCCGTTTCCAGTATTAGGATCTAAGTAGATAGTTGCAATAGCATTATGATCAACACCTTCATTTAGACCACCGACAGATGACATCGAAGCATACTTAAATGGAATCGTTGCATCTTTGATTTCATCACCAAGTGCAAATAAAGTGGTATTTTGTCCACCTACAGTTTCTTCAATACCATAAAGAGAATTGTAAATACCACCATCTAAATTAATTTGATTATTAAATGCTGTTGCTGTATTTACCAAGTCAGGAATACCATCACCTGCACCGTCAAGTTCATCATCATCTTCAAATACTCTATTAGCAAGAACGGTAATAGGTTCAGTTAACAGTGTAATAGTGTCTGTGGCATTTTCTGTAGTCACGAGAACATGTGGTAATTGTGTATTATCACTAGAATTTGCAACACCAGCATCAAACTGAACAATACTATCTTCAGTAGATGGAATACCCCCATCAATAAATGCTAGTTCATCAACTTCAAAAGTAACTAAAAGTTCTCTTGTTACAGGATCCCAGTCATATACTTTAGCAACTTTACTATCTTGACTCTCAACCCTTCTGATCAGAATATCACCAACATTAAATTTATATGTTGATATACCATTCTGATCATTTTGACCTGCATCAAGAATAACTCTCTGATCATACTTAAAGTTTACACCTCTAGTTAATCCAGTAAAACTTTCTTCAGTTTTTGCAGTATATGAAATCGTTTCATAACCAAGAATTAGTTCACCAGAACCAGGAAAAGAAGAAGTATTTTTAACAAAAATAGTGCTGTCATCAGGTGCAACATTTTTAGTCAAACCTGCTAAGAAAATTGCATAAGAGTTAAATGCCTGACGAGCACGAGACTTTCTCTTAAGATTTACAAGACGATTAAAAACTACATTAGGAGGACTGGTGTATCCCTGACCTTCATCAGTAACTGTAATTCCAGTAATTTGACCTTGATCAATAGTAGCAACTGCTTTTGCACCTGTACCTCCACCACCAGTTAATAAAATATATGGTGCTGTTTGATAAAACTCACCAGGATCTGCAAGAACGATATTAGTAACCTTACCATTTTGATCAATCTTTGCAGCACCCTGAGCACCCTGGCCACCACCACCTTCAAAGATTAGTGTAGGAGCACTTTGATAACTTCTACCAGAATTTAAAAGAGATAAACCTGTCACAGTTTGAACAGTTGGTGTTGCAGTAGCACCACTACCTTCACCACCAAGAATTTTTGCTTTAGCAGGACCAAAGAAGTTATCACCATTAGAAGTCATCTTAATGTAAGAGACTCTTCCAGCATTATCCAATACAACATCACCCTTTGCTCCAGATGGGAACTCAGAAACAATAGCAGGAACAGTATCTCCTTCAAATAAAGGAGCACCATAGAATCTAGGACCAATAGCGTATGGATATACAGGATTTCCGCTGCCATCCTCTGTCATAAAATATGCATACGTTCCATTAGGATATTCAGGAGTTACATCAAATTTACCATTGTATGCATCCAAAGTACCTACACTAGAATCGTAAATATAATCTTCAACTAAATCTCCGAGCAAATAACCATCTTGAACCGTTCTAATACCAAGATTGGTGGTTGAATATGCAAAAAGATATAAAATTCTAGGTGCAGTTGCAGGCACCGTAAATCTAGTTTCTCTAGTAGATGCACTATTAAATTGACTGATATAAGTTGCTAAAGATACTGAAGTTCCATCAATATAATATTCAACACCTAATTGATACAAATAATTTGTATCACCAATATCAGAGGGATTACCTGTAGAATGCCAACCATTCTCAGTTTCTGAGATTAGTAAAAACTCGTCTAAATTCGTTACATTATTTTGCTGGAAGACATATGTCTTACCCCTTTCAAGATTGAGTAGTGGTGGTACAGTGGCATCAAAGTTAAACCTACCAGCATCAACAGTAACTGCATATGTTACAGTTCCTGCAGTAGTTACTGCAGCACGACCACCAGAAAGTTCTGCAGTAGTTTTTAGTCTAAATGATGATACTTCTCTCGCTACATTACCGCTGGAATTATATCCATATGGTCCGTAGATAGGATATCCATCAAAGGACATACCAAGAATCTTGGAGTGTCCATCTACATGTCTAGATTTATCAATCGTATTAGGATCATTTGCATTTGATTGATAATATCTTCTAGTGTAATAATTATTAGGATGTTCCTCATCTTCAACCTCAGAACTGAGGACCATATAACCTTCATGTCCATCATATCCAGACATGTAAGGGTGGAACTTACAATAATAATAAATTCTATTATTTTCATCCGCATTCATAATGAATAACGGTTGGAACTCATTCTCATAATCCGCAGCAGGTGCTGCAGAAACGCCTGTGCTGTTGTAATACAGTGCTCCAGGTGTTTGGTTAATTAATCCATCAGGAGTCGTGCTGAACTGCATTGGGTGACCACCTGGATGCATATCTGATGGTTGATTACTCTGATCAGATAAATTCCATACAATCAGATAATTTCTCTGGACCTGAATATTTTCTGGAGCAAGATAATATTGTCCTGGTGTGAAAGGACCAAACTCTTGTGCTTCTGGACCAAAATCAATGTAGAAAATACCATTGTTAAAAACATATGGATTTCCATTAACAGTAAAAGTAAAACCATTAGATCCAAGACATCTATCTCCATCCTCAAATGATGCACCAGTAGATACCAGTCTCAAATAAATTGCTGTGATTAAATTATTAGAATCCCTAATAATTTTAGCAATCTCACCTCTAGCTCCACCAGAGACTTCATCTACAATTCTACCAATTTCAATATTGCCAAGTGTCTCATCAACATTATTAATTGGAAGCATGATATTATCATGCTCAACCTTTACATTCCAAACAAACTTTTCAAAATTACCCCAGTCAAATACACCGTTTTGTAAAGCAAACTGATCAATAGTTTTACTTGACTGATAATATTGAATATTACCTTCGGTAACAGTGTCATAAACATCATTACCTTTTACATAACTATATTTTACAGAATCAATAGAGAATCCTGCAGGTGCTCCACCATCAGCACCCCATTCTGGAGTGTGTAAGAGACCACCATTTGCTAAAATACCAGTTACTTTATCTTTTTGATCTACACGAATTCCAGGATTAGGTACATCTTTACCACCCCTGTAGATAAAAGTTTGATCAAAAGATCTATCTACTAAAGGACCACCACCAGGTGCTCTTTCAGCAAGGATTGGTGTAGGTTTAGGGTGATTATCAGATACAATACGAAGTCTATCTGTGTCTGCAGTAAACGTTCCTGAAGTAGAAGAATTTGGATGACTTTGCCAAATTCTATTAAAATTAAAAGAATTTACAACCGTGGGTGTTTCTTGTTCGGGGACAATTTGAAGTCTTAATGGATCATATCCACGACCCCTAGTTAAAACACGAACATGAACGATTCTACCAGAAGATTCATCAATTATAGGATATAACAACGCCTCCTCATCTGGAGTGCCACAACCTTCCACAGTAAGTCTAGGTGGATCTGTTTGCACATATCCACTACCACCATCTTTAACTAATACTGCACGAACACCGAAAAACTCATCAAAGATTGGTTCGATGACGGCACCAGATCCAGGAACTGTTCTTGCCATTTATACTCAGACGATAACGTTGATAGTTCCATTCATTTGAGTATGAATGGTGCATTGATAATAAAGAGTATTGGGAGCATCCATTGGTACAGTCCAATACAGAACTCCAGTTCCACTACCAGACTGACCAGCAGTATATGCTGTTCCACTCAAACCTTGACTAGACTGAATTCTAAATGGGTGTGATCCACCTTGAACACTGTTGTCAAATGCGTAGGTCATACCACGCTGAACATATAATGTAGGATCGTTAGTAGCACCACTGAATCCAGGTCCATTAAATGTGTAATGGTTTGATCCATCAGCATTTAATTCCCACCATGTAATAGGACTACGAGTTACTACCCAGTTTGATCCATTCCAGAATAAAGAATCACCTTGCGTGATACCAGTAACATCAGTATCAGTTAATCCTGCTAATGTTGATACAACAGTTCCAGAGAAGGAAACAGTCACCGTATCACCAGTAATTGCTGTAGTAATATTACTGCCACCAGCAATTGTTAATGTATCTGATGCACTATTTGCTGTTGTGTTTCCAGTATCGGCAGCAATAGTAGCAAAAATATTTTGTTCACCAGCACCTGCAACATCATCACCAGGAATCCATTTGCTAGTAGAAGCATTCCACTTCAAGACCTGATTATTTGTAGGTGCTGCAGTAGTGGTATCAACGTCACTTAGGAGGTCAATACTAGAATATTCAGTTGCTAACTTTGCTCTTACATCTCCTGCACCACCAGCAGTGATATTCATATTTACATATGGATTATCATCACCATCAATAGTAAAGAAATATCCAGGATACGTTGCAGCAGCAGGAGCGTTGCCAAGTGCAGTATATTCGTTCTTATACGAAATAGTTGTCGCAACATCAAAATTGCCAGTAGCACCATCAAAGATAGATGTTACACCACCAACTGTAATTCTTACATCTCCAGTTCCATTAGGAGCGAGAGTGACATTACCATTACTTGCAGAAGTAATATTATTACCAGCAACATCAAGTGCAGAAGTCAGAGCATTAAAATTTGACGGTGCAAAAGTCGTACCGTTATATCTCAGGACTTGCCCTACTGCAGGGTTAGAAACGGAAATACCAACAGTAGTTCCGTCTCCAATAGCACCATAAAGTTCATCAAAGTTTCCATTGATCTTAAGACCACCGCTTCGTAGGGTATCACCAGTGTTATCATTCGCGGCAGAGCCGACATTTAGTGATTGCTTAGTCATTACTCGCTACAATTTTTAGTTATTTATAGGATCTCTGGATCAACAATTTCTTCTCCATACAGACTGAGGTCAGGTGCAGTCCAGTCATCGGGGACTGTGCTGTCAACTTGTACTCTAGGAGCGACATAACCAGATCCCTGAGTCTGAAGTGTAACACCAGCAACACCAACCAATGCGCGGATATTACCATCAAAACCCGAGATAGAATCCAGTCTTACTGTAGGTCTGCTACTATAACCAGATCCACCGCCAGTAACATTCACATTAGTTATATAACCACTCGTCAATTGAGTGTTAGCGATAGCACCTTGACCGAAGACAGAACCAAGATAATCGAAAGTGATTAGAGAGTTAGAAGATTCAATAACTGCAACTTCACGATTTTCAGTTTCACCCTCAATCTCCAGAAGATCATTGACCTCAACAGGAGGAACAACAACTTCAGCATCAACGTCTGCCTCAGAACCAACGTAGGAGAATGCTACAAATGTGGATCCAAAACGGGGGATTTCAGAGAAGATAATTCTAGAACCAACAATCTCAAAACCAACGCCAGGTTCCTGAAGAACACCATTAATAGAAACAATGATGTTGTTTTCTGGGCGAATCGTAGACGATTGTACACCATCCGTAAGCGTGAGCGAATAGAAGGAATCGTTACGCTTGAGGTTAAAGGACTGACGTAAAGAGTCAAACTCAAACGAAATATCATCAAGTTGTCTTAATTTACCAACATAGAATCCAGTGAAAGATGCACCAAGATCGGGTGGTTCAGTAAACTGAATTTTGTCAGAGAATGCAGTGTAAGAGTTTGCTGCGCCAGGAGGTTGAAGAACACCATTAACAAAGATCAACATATGTCCTTCGGGATCAGGAATATATTGAGTTCCGTTGCTAAAGGAAAGATCAAAGAGCGTTTGAGTTCCATCGAAACCTCTGAAGAATCTCTTCACGCGAGCCTTCATAATCTTTCTTTCAAGAACAACAGATCTATGATCTCCAGCACCGCGAAGACCATCTCTATCAGCAAATGTTCCAGCAATATCTGTGAGATAGATTCTCTTATTGAGACCTGCTGCGCGAATGTCTTGAATTCTGCCAGATGCTGCTCCAGCATAGTTAACTGTGGTTACAATAGTTCCAAGACCTTCAAGAATTGCTCCACCGAGTCCATAGTCACCAATAACATCACCGTTAGCAAAACTACCTTCAACTTGAACAACGTAGATGTAACTATTATCAACATCAACTTCAGAAATAATGCCATAGACATTATTTTGTTTGTTACCATTAACTACTTTGTGTAGACGATTACCTACGGTAAATGTTCTAAACTGTTCATTGGAGTTGTAGTTAAATCCAAGTCTTGTATGACCTGTAGAAGCAACTTTTTCACCAACTTGCAGATCAAAACCAGCGTATTTGCTTACAACCAGATACTCTCTAGAATCTGCAGGATATACAACAGAGTTGACTTCTAACGCGCCCGTAAGAGTTTCAGTATCAACAGTTAGTACACCACCTTGATTATTAGTAACTGCTGCCTCATTTCGTGCAAATACAACAGGATCAGCAACCGCTCCACTAGTGAATCCCTTGAATGGAATGTTAGCATCAAAAGACCCTCTAAGATCAATTACATGTAAACGATCTTCAATTGTAGAGTTAATGTCAATTGTTCCTGATGTAACAGGTGCATCTTCAATAACTTCAATTGCATCATTAATGGCAAATGTTCCTGCAGTAACTTCAACATCAAGATAAGTGAAGTTTGTATCAGTAGTTATTCCATAAACTACACCAGTTACAGCAGCATCAGCAGTCTTCTTGATTGTTTGATTAACAACAAAAGGACCATTCTGAACACTGGCGTTTGTGAGACGGAATCTCTTAAACACCTTGACAACTTTTGCTTCATTTTCAACAATTGACTGAACTTCAGCGCGAGAGTTAGATCCAAGAGCGTAGATATAATCAGAACCAATAACTTCACCACTAATTCCAACAGGAATGTCACGCGTACCATATTCTTTTGTAAGGGTTGGAATACCATTAACAGTCGTAACGGTCGTATAGTATACATTAGACTTTAACTGTTCAGTAATAATATTCAAACTCTTCTTAGCAACACCAAGAACAGAACTAGAATTGTAGTTACTTGCTGCTGCACCATCATAGAACTTAAAGAATCCTGCATTAGGTGAAGGACTTGCTAACTGATTATTCAATGCCTGATCAATATAATTTTCAAGCAAGGAGATCGAATATTTCTTAATGTTGAATTCAGCACTTGCGTAGAACTCTTCACCAGATTGTGCAACGTATGTTGCGAGTGCAGAGTTAGCAAGTTTAGCACCCCAAGCAAAAATACCAGGACCACCTGCTGTATCAAGAATGTACAACGTTCCCGTATTGCTACTAAAGGAAGTTCCAGCACCATCATCATCATAAGGAGCAGACGCATAAAGTCTAGAACCAGAAAGTGCTACAGCATAACCAAACTGATCAGTGCTAGACTCATCTCCAGATGTAAAGACTGTTGGATTACTGCCGTCCAAATCATAAAGAACAACAATACCAGAATTAGTAGGTTGACCAGATGCTTCATCTTGTCTTGCACCAACTGCAAGTTTACCATTGCCAATTGAAACATCACAACCAAAGTAATCACTAAGTCCAACAGTTGATGGAGGAGTCAAACTTACCTCACCAGTTCCATCAAGATTGTATACCCATGCAGCACCCTTATTAGTATTTCCGCCAGGATCAGCATATTGAGAACCAACTAAGATCTTACCTTCACCAACCGCAACTCTTCTACCAAAGTTTGCGTTTGCATATGCACTACTATCAGTAATTTTAACTTCACCTGTGCCATCTAAGTTGTAGACATACACAGAACCAGATCCACTCTGACTATTGTCATCATCGTAAGGAGAACCAACAACCAGTTTATTATTACCAACCGCAACATCCCATCCGAAGTAATCAGAGTTTGCTTCATCCGAAGCATTGATTTCTTGAATAAAATCTCCTGTATCTACATTGAATACATATACAGCACCACGGACGCTGCCACCAGTAGTTGAACCATCATCACGAGGGCAACCAACATACAGTTTATCGCCACCAATCGCTAACGAATAACCAAATCGATCACTAGTATCAATAACGTTAGTTGCACTAGTAGGTTTCTGAATTCTAACTTCATTAGTGCCATCCAAATCATAAAGGTACACTGCACCCGCATCAGTTCTCGAACTATGATCCTCAAAAGGAGCGCCCGCCGCAATCTTATTGTCACCAACTGCTACAGAGAAACCAAAGTAACAATTTGATTGAGCGACAGTTTTAGTAATTCTCTGTTGAGAACTTCTAGGATCTGTAACATCATCAGAAATCCAAATCGAACCAGCACCATTTAAACCTGCTTCATCATCATAAGGAGCACCAACAACAATCTTACCATTTCCTACTGCAAGTGATTGACCGTAGTAAGAATTAGAGGCAATACTAGGACTATTAACACCATCAAAACCATCCATTTCAATGTTAGTAGAAGTTCCAGTAAAGGACTGAGATCCATTACTATCTCTCATGATCATTCGTGTTCTCAAGGTGCTAAAACCGAAACCAAACTCGATAGTCAGATATACACGATACCAACCATCACCGAAAGGAATTGCACCATGATCAAGGACAGTAACAGAACCATTTGATGTATTGAAAAGAGTTCCAGTTTGTCCAGTGAGAAGATCAACATCAAAGAATACCTGATTAGAAAGATCAAGTAATGTGTTAAATCTAATTCCAGGATATTGTGCTGCCTTAACAAATACTGAAGTGGTATATGTTTGAGTAGCTAAATCAGCACCAGTATCTAATGTAACGGTTCCGCTATCAAATCTAGTTCCCGTTCCGTCAAATGTAGTGTAAGAAGACAGAGAGTAATCTCTATGTAATTCTTTAGATCCTGCTTGATCAACAATAATAGCAAATTTATCTGCTGTATTTGTGCCATCAGGAGCAGTGCCAACATTAGTAGTCACTTCAGATCTAGTTGTAACCCAACCAGTATTATACTGCTCTGGATTTGTTAAGAGATTATTGCTGGTTACTGAACCTTCAATAAGAGAAGAAATACCAGCAGCACTTTCAATAGTCTTAACTGTAGAAATTGAAGTATACCAAGGATATGTTGAAGAAGGAACACTATCAACAACACATGTTGCCAATGTAATTGAAGCAGTTAGTGTATCACCTTGAGTAATTGATCCACCAGTAAATGTACCAACTACTAACAGACTTCCTTGAGCATAAAGAACTGTTGCTGTTACTCCACCACCTGTGGTAACAGTTTCACCCTCTTGGAAATTACCACTGACAGAAGATACCGTAAGACCATATGCATCAGTGAATTCTGTAGTGTCAGTAGTGAAGAGATCATATTGAATATTATCAATTAATTCATCAACGAATGCATCATATGTCCATGAACCACTTCCAAACTGGGTTGCAACAACAGAACCAAGTTCTGCTTTATAATAATCTTTGTTGAATCCAAGATTCTTAAATCCACTTCTTGCTACTAAACCACCAGGTGTTACAACTCTCGCAGCTTTGTTAACCAGTTCGATCATTCTGCAAGATACTTCTACCACGTTGGTGATAGTTTCAGAATCACGATATGCGCTAGCATTGTTGTTTTGACCAACACCCGCATATACTGCTTGATATTGACCAGTGCCAACACTTTCATCATTATTATAAAGTTCATTTTCGATAGCAAACTCAGCAAGTTCTTTAATTTGTTCAATTGCATAATTGAACAGATACAATTCATCTGTGACACCAACAACTTTCTTCTGAGCATCTAAGAATAATTCAAGTTCAGCAATAGTGCTGTTGTTTCCACCCGTTTGTAAATCGGAGATAATTGCAATAATAATATTCTTGATGTAAGTATCGTAATCTGAATTGGAGAATGTGAATGCTGTGTAAGTATTATTATTAAGAACAAAAGTTACATCTGCAGACATACGACCAACAATTTCTTCTGCAATATAATCTCTGTTGAAATACAGTCTATCTGCAGCGATATTGTAATCTTCGCTAGTAGGTGCGATGATATCATTTACAGTCTGGAAAAGTGTATCGATTGCAGACTCAACGTTTGCACAACCACCCGCTGTGCTTACTGCGTTTGTAGTAGCACTTACGAATGCATGAACATATTGATCGGATGCAGAAGACGCACCAACATTTACTGTGATTGTTGTTGCGGTAGTAGCAATAATCTCAAGTTTTGCACCAGATGCAGGATCAGTTGATCTTGGATATGTGTGGTTTGTAGCATTACTATTCTGTGAGCAGGTAAATGTCAGAGAGTTATCTGCAATTGTAATACGGCGTCCTAAAGCAAGACCATGTGTTCCAATAGTAAGAACTAGAAGACCATTTGCAGGATCATAAGTTGCACCTGTAGGTGTGAAATTAACTACAGCATCATTAGTAATACCCCAATCACCAGTAATAATGTCATTTGTATTATCATAAGTTAAATCTCCATTAATTGCTTGCTTAGCATATACTGCAAGACGATCATGAGCAAAGACAGACTGCCAAACTTGCTTACGAATATGTTGAAGTTCGCCAGTTGTATTAACATAGAACTTAGAAACAGTAACAGTATTTGAATTGCCACCATATTCCAGATCCTTTGCAACTTCAGCAAGAATCAATGCCATATCAGTCTTACAACGGAGTGTACCATCACCACTACCATTCTCATTTCTAGGCATCTCTGTTGCAAGATCGGGATATCTAGTGATCAGATCATATGCAGCTTTATCTACAATAACAGCAGAGTTTGCACGAATTAGATTTGCAGCATCACGATATCTGTAACGAGCGTCAGTATCAATTTGATGAGTGTAAATGAAATCATTAGCACTATCATTGTAAGTGGCAGTAAGAGGAACTGAATAGAATGCATCAATTCTACCACCAATGAATTCACGAGCAGGTTCAACCTTAGTAACGACACCAAGGTGATCTCTGTTTGTGTCATTAGTAGTGGTTCCGCTACCCTCTTCAATGGTGTCAATAATAATGTCCATGAGGTTATTGACAGCAGACTTAACATCAGCACAATCACCAGATGTGAAATTAGATTTCTTGATAGCACCAGTAGTTGCACTGATAAATTGGTGAGTAAATTGTGCTCCACTTGGAGATGCACCAACATTCACAGTAAATGTATTAGTATCTGCTGCACTGATTCTCAGAACTTGATTATATGCGATTGGATCAGAAGGTCTTGGGTGTACAATAGGACACTTGTAACCATCACTAGAACACTTAAATGTCAAAGACAGTGGTTCAAAGTATACAAAGTCGCTAGTTGTTAATCCATGACCATTTGAGGTAATAACCATATCGCCAGTAGCAGCATTATAGTTAATAGCAGTTGGAGTATACGCTGTTAAGGTTGCATAATTTGATTCAGTGATAGTTGTATCAGTAATCTGTCTCAATCCATGAGATCCCTGAACAGTAATCAGAGCATTGTTAATAATGCTGTCAAGTAAAGTCTTTGTTGTGTTATGTGCTGCGATCAGTGCCGCTTCTTCACCAACAAAGGATGTTAGAGCAGTAATAGGTAACGTTGTTCTATCAACAAATGTATTTGCTTGATCCCATGTATGACTATTACTTGCATTTCTAATATCCTGTGCAACCGCAGTCAATGCATTTCTAACGGGTGCCAGATAGTTATTACTAGAAGCACCTTGAGTAAACTTATAAACTGCAACTTTACCACTTGAGTTGATATTATTAGTATCTGCATTATTAGATCCAACAACAAATCTATTAGATCCAACATCCATACTTTGAGGATCAGAACCCCAATAATCGAAGTTTGCTGCTTCCGAAAGAGGAAGTTTAACTTCATTTGTTCCGTCTAAATCGTAAGAATAAATGATACCTGTTCCACTTCTACCATCTTCTTCTGCATATCTTGCAGAAACAAAGATCTTATCTTGACCCACTGCAACAGCAGAACCAAACTGATCACCCGCAGCAGCGTCAGATGGAGTAATAATGATTTCATTAGTGCCATCTAAGTTATAAACGTAAACTTTACCAGAAGAATTTCCAGTAGGATCATCATACTGAGCACCAACGACAACTCTATTGCTTCCGATAGCAATTGAACGACCAAACTGATCATTATTAGATCCATCAGATGCAGTAAGTTTTACCTGACCTGTACCATCAAGGTTGAAGACATATGCTGATCCAGAAGCACTTCCGTTATCATCATCGTAAGGAGCACCAACTGCAAGTTTGCTACTGCCGATACCAATTGAGTAACCGAAATAATCACTAGTTGCTCGATCAGAAGCAGTAACTTTTACTTGATTAGTTCCATCAGTATCAAAGACATAAACTGCACCACGATAATTATCATCACCATATGCACCAACAGCAACTTTACTATCTCCACATGCCGTAGACCAACCGAAATATTCATATGATGAAGCAGGTGAAGGTGTTAATGTAACTTGATTAGTTCCATCTTCGTCAAAGATATATGCTCTACCAGATTGTGATCCATTAGGATCATCATAAGGAGCACCAACAACAATCTTACTACTACCAGCAGCAACAGAATGACCAAATCTATCGTTTGTTCCAGATGCCGAAGGAGCAAAGACCTTGATTTCATTTGCACCGTTGAGATCAGTAATATAAATTGCACCTCTATTATCACTACCACTATCATCAGCACCAAAGGAACCAGTTACAATTTTATTAGTTCCTACTGCAACTGAATAAGCATAATATGTGAAGGAATTATAATCTGATGCACGAACGATTGTAGGTTGAGTAACAGTATCCAACTCGAATGGTAAAGAACTTGCTGTTCTATCTGCAACTTCTCTAGAAACGAAGTCCAAGTTAGATTCAATCAAATCTGCAGCATTGTAATACCTGTGAATTCTACCCTCATATCCTCTAGGAGAAGTTCCAACATTTACAGTGACTGTAGTTCCAGTTACTGCGGTTACATTTAGCGTAGCACCAAATGCAGGATCGGTTGAACGAGGATATGTGTGATTTGTAGCAAAATTATCTCTATCACAAGTGAATGTTAAGGAGTTTGCTGCAATGGTAAGTGTAGAAGAAGTTGTGTAACTATGAGATCCGATTGTAAGTACAAGATTTCCTGTAGCAGAATCATAAGTTACATCAGTTGGAGTCTTGTTAGCACCATCAATAGTAACTGCATTTGTAGAGGCACTTACAAACTGGTGAATTCCACCATAAAGTTTGCTGGACTCAGTGATAGCATCATTATTGAAGTATTCATAATTTGTAAATGCTTCAGCACCAGACCAATCTTGAGTATGGGTATCACCATAAGCACCATCGAAGTGAAGAAGTAAAACTGTATCAGTATCTCCTTGATGCATCTTAGGAGCAGTGAATGTTGATGTATAGCGAGCAAGAGTAGAAACTCTGAGATCGTCAACATAACCAGCCATTACATGCGTTGTGGTGTCATATGCCGCACCAACAGTAATGGGTTTGGTAGATCCATAGTTGTTGCTATCAGTATATGTGCTTCCTTCTTGTGTTCCGTTCAAGAACATCTTAGTAGAAGTTCCACTTCTAGAAATAGCAACGTGATACCAAGTATTAACTGCAAGAGCACTAGCACCAGTAATTTGATTACTACCATTTACATAATAGTTCAGACCTGTTCCAGAAACATAAAGGTATGGAGAAAGTTCAGTTCCAGTAGTTCTAAAGTCGATGATACCCTGAGATCCAGAAACACTGTTCAGTTTAATCCAGCACTCAATCGTGAAATCACCTGTACCAAAACCAAATTCAGTAGAAGTTGGGATTGTGATATATTCATCAATAGGAACTGCACCAACATTAATTGTGATCGTTGTTGCAGTTACTGCCGAGATATTGCGTGCAGAACCAGCAGCGGGATCAGTAGAACGAGGATATGCCTTATTGGAAGTGTTATTATCCTGAGCACATGTGAAGACTACACCGTCATTTGCAATGGTAACACTATCTGATGTGGTAAGAGAGTGCGTGCCAATCTCAATAACCATGAGTCCTGTCAGAGGATCATATGTAGTTCCTGTAGCAGCAGTGAAAGGACCACTACCACCGCCAGTAACAGTGATGGCATCAGCAACACCACTTACGAAAGTATGAGCAGAAGTTCCAGGAGACAGTGCAAGAGAACCACTACCATACTTTTTATTGTATGTGTTGATAGTTGACTTAACAAAGTTAACCTGATGATAATCAGCACCATTTCTTTGACATCTACCAATCTTACCAAGATAAAGTGTATTTCTCGCTTGACTGAAACCAATGATTTCTGCTTTAGTATCACGAGTTCTAATTACGTCACCTTCACGGAAGAATCCATCACCTTGCTTATCAGTAAAGGTTAGTTTTCTAACACTAATTTCATCACCTGCAGCAAATTCACCAGTATTACTAGAATAATTAAACTTGTAGTTTCTGATAACTTCGTTATCTTGGAAGGTTCCAGTAATATTGTCATAGGACAAGATATTATTACTGATAATTTCGTTATTGGGGAAGTCAGAGTTAAATGCTAAAGTTGTATCAGTGAAATCAACAATATTAACCTGAGACTTAGAAATATCATCTAGAATAACATTAGGATATTCAGTAGAAGTTCTTCTATTGAATAAAAGACCGAAGAATGAAGATCCATCAGAAATATTAACTTGTTCAATAAATGCTTGTGTGCTGGGATCTTGATATGCAGAGGTTGAAGCAATCGTTGCAACAACGCCAGACTTTGCACCAATAATAGTGTCATTAAGTTGAATATCAAATAAACCAGGAGTGGACTGATATGTACCAGTCGTCTTACTTAATGTTAGTGCATTTGTTACTGAAATATCAGTTCCGTAGAAAGGAGTATCTTCTTGATGAGAAACACTAGAAGTTCCTAACTGCGCTCTGGTAACCTGAATAGTTGTAGACTCAGGACCATTTGTAATTCCATTGACTAAAATAATTTCAGATCCAATCTGATAGGTTTCACCTAATACAAATGTTCCAGCATCAACAGGAGTATCTGTAGGATTGACTGCATTAATCGTTTCGATTGTAGTTGTAGCAGCACCAATAGTGTAACGTAGTTTTGCAATAGGAGTTTCTTGACCCGTTTCCAAGTTGATTTGCTCAACTCTTGCAATATCACCTGTAAGATTACTTACAGTTTCATTAAATTCAAACAGACCGTTATTTGTAATGTCTGTAACAGTATTCAAATTAGCAGCAAATCCAGTAGCACTAACTTGACACAATTCACCAGGTTGGAAAGTTCCTTCTGTAATAAAACCAATAATATCGTTACCTTCTACTTTAGTAACTGTCAAACGAGCAGCAGATACAATACCAACCAGTGTGTTATTAAGAACTGGGAAGATACCACTGATATTAGTAAACGTTAATCTCTTAGTCTGGATCTGATTAATAGTGACATTTACATATTTGACACTAGCAGGTGGTTGAGGTGGTTCAGCAAATACAATAGAATCACCTTGAATTTCAAAAGATGAACCAGGATTCTGAGCAACACCGTTAAGGTTGATCAAAATTTGATTTGCATTTGCAATGACAGAATCACCATTAACTGTCAGAGGGAATGCAGTTCTCTCACCATCAAAAAGATTTGAAACATCATCCAAACGTTGAACAACAGAAGTAAGAATGTTCTCAGAAGAAGTCAGTCTCTTTTGACGGAACAGAACCTCTGTATTATTAAACTCAGAATAAATTGGTTCTGCAAGAGCAAAGGATTGAATATTAGGAACAATCGCATCTCTAGCGAGTTCAACAGATTTGGTTAATTCAAAATCAGTTTCTTTATTAGGAATGAAACTATACTCATTAAGATTCAGTTCACCAAAGACTTTGAAGGATGCGGGGTGTACATTCTTGATAAGAATTTCTTTCCAATCATCGATAGAAACAGAAGACTGAACCGCATAAGAGAAGTCTTGATAGTAGTAAGAGTCTTGAATCTTCTGAATGATTTCAGAAGGTTTACCAACATCATCGATGAATTGACCAGTAGTCTTAGTAATAGAACCAATTTCAAGAACACCCTTAGCAATGTTCAGATCGCTAATAACACCAGAAGATTTAGAAATAACACCAGTGATAGATTGACCTTCGATGAATTCACCATCATAATCAACAATCTTGACGATTCTAGGACCAACTTGCCAACCACTATTAGTGGAAACAAAACCAGTTGCGGTTGCTTGATCAAAAGATGGACCTTGATATACAAGTTCACCTTCTAAGAAAGTAGATGTAATAACATTTGCTGATGCTGCAGCACCGAAAGATTCAGTTAATACTTGCTGACGACCTGTACCAGCGTTTACAAATCCAATAGCATCACCAAGTTCTGCGTTTGCTAGAGTAATTGCAAGTTTTAATTGATCACCCTCAAGAGAATTTGCTGTTCCAGAAATTGCATAATATGTGGTAGAAGGATTCAATCTACCAAGAGCACCTGCTGCCAGAGGATATTCAATACCTTCTCCATTGTCAATAGCGTTCAGAGTGACTTCTGCGCCGTTTTGAATGCCATGTGGGAAAGCGAATTGTAAAAGACCCAAGTCAACGTTAACAACGTAGTTAAAGGACGATTTGAGAGCAATTGCGGGTGCAGAAGAATAACCAGCACCAGGATCTTTAACAATAATTTGATCAATACGACCATTCTTAATTGTTGCCTCAGCAATAGCACCAGATCCACCGCCTCCAGTAACAATAACTGCAGGTGCCTGAGAATAACCAGAACCTGGATCTGTAACAGTAATACTGTCAAGAATATTAGTAGATGTTAATTGTGCGTTGATTGGGAAAGTAATCTCAGGACGTAAAGTATAGTCATGAGAATAATCATAACCAAAGTTATTGTTCTTAAGTTTCTTGATCTTACCGATCTTATCACCCTGAGCAAAGACAACAGCACCACTTCCAGAAGGAGGAATAACAACTGATAACTTAGCACCAGAACCAGCCAAACCAGATCCAAGAATTCCAGGAATAGATTCAATATCGATAGATGCAGTAGTATATCCTTTACCAGGAGAAGTAACAGAAACTTTCTGAATTTGACCAGGAATATTTACACCCTCGTCAGTTGTGCCATCGGCAACAGTAATTTCTACTAATCCACCTTCACCATCACCAGCAATAGGAATACTTCTGTATACACCTACCGCATATTCAGTTCCAGGTTCTTCAATCTGAACTCTTTCAATTTGTCTAGTAGATTGAATACCAGTGATAATAGGAATCTTAGAGTAGAAACCACCACTGTTAACAATTCTAATATCAGCAATAGAACTTACTGCTTTCTTAGAAGATGTACTATATTTTGCACGAGAAGTTGTTGCAACACCCTCTGGTTCGTTAATAAGAGGGAATTTCATAGTGATAGGACCAGTTGTAATGGTCTCACCTGCTGTGCTACTAACTCTGAAAGTTCCAAGATAAGGAGAATCTACAATATCAAGATAACTTCTAGTTGCAATAGGAGACTCATCACCAAGTCTAGAAGGATCGAAATAATAAGAGATGTTAGTAACAATATCTCTATCAACTTTTAATTTAACAGTAGGAGTGGGTTGTCCTTCTCCTGTTACACCAGGTGTTCCAATTCTTTCGATAGAGTTGAAAGAATATTCAAGTTTGAACAAATTATCCTTCGAGAAAGACAGGTTAGTTCCAACCATTGAAGAGTGACTAAGGTCAAACAAATATTGATGACCATAATACATCTTCAGAACAGGAGACTTAGCAAAGATACTAACGGCCGATGCATTAGTTGAAGGAGCGGTTTGTGCAACTGCATTCAACTTATAGGTAAATTCTCTAGAACTTACTACACGATCAACAACAAAAGATCCATCATATTCATCAAATACAACTCCACCAACTTCTTCAGATGGATTACCATCAACAAATACATTTTCTCCAACTTCAAGATAATGTCTATCTCCAGTAATAACATAAACTTCGTCAGTATTTGCAACTGCAGTACACTGAAGAACCTTATCTAAAGTAGTAATAATCGTTGCAGAAAGAACACCAGTCAAACCAGTGATTTGAGCAGTAGTAAATGCCGCATTAAAGGAAATTTGATTTGAAGCAATAGTAACTACAGATCCAGGAATAAAAGTAGATCCACCAGCGATAGAATCAATTCTAATGCGATAGTTATCAGTATCAGTAGCATCATATGCACGGAATACTGCAAAGTCATCAAGATTACCCTGACCAGTAGATGCTGCAGGAGTTCTATTCAGATTAAAATCGTTTAGAGCAATATCGAAAGTTCCAGGAGTTGTATTCTGAATAGTTTCAAAGGTATAATCCTTAATTTCATTAATATCGCTTGGAATGGGACCAACAATACCATAAGTGCTTGCTTCACTGAATTGTTCTGTAGAAAGTCTACCAGTGTTTAAATCATTAGACCAAGCATTATTATTAACCGCGACATATACTTTATTATTAACTGTATCTGTGCTTAAAATATAACCACTGTTTACAAATGCACCAGCATCGGTAGAAAGTTTTAACTTTGAACCAACTCTAAAATTAAACTTCTGATTAATAGTCAGTTCTTGAATATTGTCAATCTTGACAGTATTCGTAACCTTCATATAATATCTGTTTCTGACTTTTGCAGTTACAGACAGTTTTTGAGATCCAGGTGAAGGGACGGTAGCGGTTCTAGAACTCCAAATATCAGTTGTCTGAGTAATAGACTCACTATCTTGGAACATATTGATTGTAGCATCATCATAATCCAGATTCTGTAATCCAGACTCACCTAAAGCAAGACCAATATTAGTTGTAGTAATACTGACTCCAGTTACAGGAGCTACAGCAGTTCTAGTAAATGCTACATTAGTATTGGTGTTTCCAGTTTTGGAACCAAGACGGGTGGAATCAGAATTCTTATCTGTTTTAAGAATCCAACCAATATAGTCGATATAGTCATAACGACTGAGATAGTTAGTAAAGAATGCAGTATCATTCCAGGTAATATTGAGAGCAAATCCACCAGAAGTAGGTAAAGCGCCAGCATCGCTAGGAGCGGTTGGAGTGATTGCTCTATTCTTGAGACGAAGATTGTCGAAATATCCTTGGAACTGTTCATTTGAACGGAACTGTCCAAGTGTACCGCTTCTACCAGGAATATTACCAAAGAATAGATCTTTGGAACCAAGAGAAGTATTTGTAATAGTTCCTGTAAAGACTTGAATGCCATTTACATATCCAGTAAAGACATCACCTTCTTTCTTCAGACCAATAAACTGCCAAGAGTTATCAGCAAACATTGTTGTCTGAGTAGACTGTAGTGCAGAACCTGCAGAATTCAAAGCAGTTACATTATTAGTAACTACAAGTTCAAGTCTTCCGCTACTCAAATCATAATACAACCAAAGACCACCAGTAGTAACTGTGGCATCACCGATTGCCATCAAAGTTACTTGTGATTGACTGAAACTATTGTATTCAGATCCATTCTTATAGACCATGAACTCACAAGTCCAATCATCATTGAGTTTTGTTCCTAATTGTGCTGCAGGCATCTTGATTGCAGCATTTTCCCAAGAAGAAGGAGATGCAGTTTGATAACCCTGAATAAGAGCAGCTTCCGCTAAGAATCTTACAGATTCACCAGTGCTTAGGAAAGTAGGTGTATAATGTGCAGTAATATCAGTAGTTTCACCAGAACTAAATGGGAAGATAAACTCATTTCTATTCCAAGATGTCTGACCCATAGGATAAACATCACCAGAGTTATCTACTGCAAGTGCATGTACATTTAAACCTTCAATATTGTTAATCGTAAAGGCATTATTGGTTTGCTTAACCATCTTGCCATCATAATCAATTTTAACAGTATCTACAGTCTTATAACCAGTAGTATCATCAGTTCTAGTGTATGCAACATTGAGTTCACCAAAAATATCAATTACAGTTCTATTTGCTGTTTGAATAGTATTTCCTGTAGGTGCAGCATAACGATAATTCCAAATAAGATCACCATCAGTATCAAACTTACCAACCCAGAAACCATCTTTCGTTGTATTATTAGATTTTAGTCTGGTTGTAGCAGTAACATAAATTTCGTTAAATTCATCAATAACTAAACTAGTATCAAGGTATGAATATAATGTATTGCTAATTTCTTTAGTCCAATCGACAGTGATGATAGAAGTGCCAATGGTTGCTTTACCAAGAGAAAGTCTAACATCAGTAGCACTAGAATTATTGGCGACTTCCATGATGAAGTATACAGAATCACCAAGAACAATTAAATCAGTAAGTTTTTCAGATCCAGTTGCAGTTGCAATCTTTCTTTTTGCTGCAAAACCACCAGTGCTATCAATACTAGCAATAAAAGCATCAAAAGGATTAGCAGAGTTGGTATTAGTGTAACCACCAATAATATAACGAGAATCGGAATATGCCTTAATAGAAGTTACATAATCTGCTCTAGTAGAACCAGAAATACCTGCATATCCTTTTTGGAAATCTAAAGTTGCACTGAGACCATCTTCTGATTGAGTATACTTTGCAAGGAAAACATCTGGGTTGTACACCGCAAGAATCGATGCATTGGGTTTATTTTCACCAACTAACCAAATAGCATCTCCTCTAACATCCATACGGATGAATTCTGTGTATGTTTCACCAACTTGACTTTCTAAACTCTTTTCCCACTCTTTAATACCAAGTTCGGAGAATTTAGCAACAAATGCAACTTCATTATTGTTTGCATCGAGAGTTTTACCACAAACATACAGTTCTTTATCACTATTGATATAAGAATCATTAATTTTTACATAATTCTGATTTGAGAGCAGAGAAACATAATAATCTGCTTTTTTAAAGATTTGAGGATGACTAATAATAACTCTAGGATCTTTAGTATATGAAGAACCTGAATTTATAATATTGACTTGTTCAATAGATCCAACTTGACTTACAACTGCTTGTAAAGAAGCAGAGTTTCCATCACCATCAATTTTAATTGTAGGAGGAATTTCATCATCATAACCAGAACCCGTCTGATTGATGATAATATCTTCAATACCTTTCAGTTGTCTTACTACAAACTGTTTGTTTGTAGAATCCATAACAGGAGTATAATCAACAAAAATTTGATCTCCAGGAATAATATTGTGGGGTACAGAAGTTGTTAAAACACCGTAATAAGTATCTTCAATGTTCTCAAATGTATATGAAGATACTGCTTCACCATTGACTTTAGAAACTCTAGCAGACACACCAGTTCCATCAGTTCCAGTGTTATCGAAGATAAGAATATCATCAACCTGATAACTTGTTCCTGGATCTTCAATCGTAAATCCAGTTACAGAAGCATCTTCAAACTTAGTAATTGTTTCAACTTCAATATCAACCTTAGAGTCAAGTCTTACTGAAGGGAAGTAATCAAAGAGTTGTAAAGGAGACTCCTCAAAAATTTGATCAGGATCATCAGTTTCATCCTGACTAATAATACCATCGCGATTTTCATCCTCAACTTCAAAGAGGAGAACATCACCATTTTCAAGTGTCAGAGCGTTAGTAGATGCATTAGGAGCACGTTCAACATCAATATCTACGTTTTCATAAGGATCTCTAAATCTAACAACACCAGTTGGAATATTTTGCTGAATTGCATTCTCATCAAGATTCCAAATATCAACAACTGAATTATAACTAGGTCCAAGTACATATGGGAAAACAGGATTACCGTCTTCTGTAGCATCAACGGTAACAAAGTAGCAATATCTACCTTCAGGGAATTCTGGTGTTTTACAGAAACGTCCATTATATTGATCAAGATCACCTGAACCAAAACCATATTCATAGTCTTCTATGAATTTACCAGCAACTTCATCATTAAGAGAAGGACCAGCAGTTCTCTTGGGATATGGATTAGTAATTTGATCATAAACTAATTCAGTCTTCAGAGAGTAAGAACTATTCAATCTAGCAACAGAAGAAGACTGATTAGTTGGGTCAGAATAACCATAAGGACCATAGATAGGATTACCATCATATGCCCAACCAATAATGGGTGAGTGCTCTAATTGAGTCTCTTGTTCTTTAATTTGAGAAAGATTATTTACAAATAAATTATCACCAAGAATATATCTTAGTCTTTGAGGGTTGGATAAGTGTGCATATTCACCACCATATTGATTATTGAGACCTGCAAATACAGAACCCTTTGCAGTATCAAATGTAGTGGTTTCTTGTAAGTTATAAGTCCACTGGAAAACATTTGCTGTAAATTTAGCATCTTGACCAATAGAATTCAGGTTAATGATAGTAGATCCCTGAATATAATTAATACCTCTGTTTAAGATTTCAATTCCAGTAACTCTACCAGCATTTTCACCATCAGTATCAATTGTTGCACGAGCAACTGCACCAAAACCATCACCTTGAATTGTTACTTCGGGTGCAGTGGTATAACCTTGACCTGCAGAAATAATAGCAATCGAAATAATACGACCGTTCTGAACAATTGCTTGAGCAACTGCGCCTGTACCAGAACTCAGAGTAACATCTGGAGTAGATGTGTAAGATGCACCACCATTAGTAACACCAATAGATTTAATAGGACCACGAACAGATGCAGTTGCTGTAGCACCTGTACCGCCGCCACCAACAATAGTGATAGAGGGTTGAGATGTATATCCAGTTCCTCCAGAATTCATTAGAATACGAGAAACTACGCCTTTGGTTACAATAGCAGTTGCTGCTGCACCAGAACCACCTCCACCAACAATAGAAACGAGAGGAGAGGAAGTATATCCAGAACCAGCATCGTCAACTACAATTTCAGTAATAGATCCATCAACAACAACACTTGCAGATGCACCACTACCACCACCATTAGCAATAGTAATTACTGGTGGTGAAGCAGCATCATAGTCCTGTCCAGCATTATCAATACTAATACTAGTAACAGGTCCAAAAGTTTTCTTAACTGTAGATTTGTAAGACCAAATTGATACACCATTAACCCAAGTTCCAATAGAACCAGGATTAATCAAGTCTTTTGTCGAAATAGTATTTGGAACCAGAGGGAATCTGTTCAGTTTTCTCTGGTTGCCAGGAAGTAATGCAGAACCTGGAAAAGGACCAATGTTGTAGTTGGGAATACCAGTAGACGCAACATAAACATAATTATCGTTAAAGAACGAGTTTTGAATATTGGTTGTATAAGGTCCAATACTATTTGCAATGGCAGTATTCTCAGACTTACCTTTGTTAAGGTCAACTGAAACAAGGATATTGCCCTGAGGTGTAACTTCAGCAGGTTGAGGAAGTTGATACTGGAATACAGTTGCACTATCTCTAGAAGTTACTAAGAATGATCCATTATAAAGAATGGGGTTTGCACCATATACAGTAACTTGATCACCAACCAAAAGACCATGAGGATTTGCACATGTGACTGTAGCAAATTGATTATTAACGCCACCGTAAGTAATACTAGTAACAGTGATCAGTTTTTTAACATTATACAACCAAGTAGTCAATTCAGGTTTAATTGAAGTGCCACCCAATTTAGAAACAGACAGTTTATCACCAGTGAGGTAATATGAACCAGTATCAGTTAGAGTTGTTTGTTGAGCATCAACAATACCAACAATATTCATTACTACTTCTTGAGAAGTTCCTTTGTTGACATAT
>MDTC01158041.1_pt1 | contig 34582 bp, 33 predicted proteins | sample 811181 | NCBI WGS metagenome assembly MDTC01 (sample SAMN05326644, study PRJNA326480) | marine metagenome | isolation source: seawater | place: Pacific Ocean: North | collected 2011
GGGTATTTACAGGATTTATTAAAGAAATTTGAGTTGCATTTACTTTCTCATTTATTTCAACATCTTTTAAGTCTACTGAATTTTGCATTACAACAAAAACAGTATTATCTATAAACTGAGTACTTAACAAATTATAACCAACATAACTAACATCTATATCAGATAAATCATCACTTATATTTCTTAAAGTAAAAACACCATTTTTGTCTGTAGTAGTTCCAATTGTTGAATTTTTCCAGTAAACATTTGCACTAAAAATAGGAATTGTATCACCATTACTTGAAAATTCAAAAACTTTACCAACTATATTAGACTGAGACTTTGCATTCAATATGAAGCAAAAAAATAAAACTATTAAATTGCTTATTCTCACTTTTTTCTTAAATTAATTTTGTAAATATACAAAACTCCTATTAATCCAGAAATTAAAATAGCTAAAGAACCTAGAGCATATTCGTCTCTTCCGTCCCAACTTGGATAATCAAATATATCTCCGTTGCCAAGTGTCGAAAGCACAAAAACAAAAATAGATGACATTATAGTCATAAATGCAACCATTAGCATAATAATATTTTTAACCTTACTTGTTAAAGTTTTTCCAGATGCATAATAATCAAAAATTGCTGCACCAAAAAAACGGTTTGTTAGTGTCCAGACAAAAAGTCTTTTACTAGATAAAGAAAATAAAAACGCAGCAGGTACTGCCCAAGAAACAGTAGGCCATCCAGGAATCCAAATTCCAATGATGGCAAAAACAACAAACAAAAACCCTAAAAAAACAAATAACTTTTTTTTAAGGGGGCTACTATCAACAGAATATTTATTGACAATCTCATCAACTGTTTTTAATTTTTTACTCATGTTTAAAATGAAAGTATTGTTTTTTTAATTATTGAAATACATTCATGTAATTGTTTTTCAGTTATAATCAAAGGAGGTGCGAATCTAATGATATCACCATGGGTTGGTTTTGCTAGTAAACCATTATCTCTTAACTTTAAGCATACATCCCATGCATCCTTTCCATTTTTGGGTTTTATAACAATTGCATTCAACAAACCTTTTCCTCTTACTGTAGTTATCATATCAGAACTTATTTTTTTAAGCTCATCTCTCAAAATATTTCCTAAAATTAGCGCGTTTTCGGCTAATCTTTCATGCTTAATAACTTCTAATGCTGCAACAGCAACTTTATTAGCCAATGGATTACCTCCATAAGTTGAACCATGTTCACCAGGCTTTATACACATCATTATTTCATTATCTGCTAAAACAGCAGAAACTGGAAAAACACCGCCGGAAAGGGCCTTACCTAAAACTAAAATATCTGGACGAGCATCTTCGTAATCAGTTGCTAACAATTTTCCTGTTCGAGCTATTCCTGTTTGAACTTCATCGGCAATAAATAATACATTGTATTTATCACATAATTTTCTAACACCAGATAAATAACCGTCTGATGGAACAATAACTCCTGCCTCTCCCTGAATAGGTTCAACCATAAATGCCGCTACATTTGGATCCTTAAACTCTTTTTCAAGTGCATCTAAATCATCATATGGAATTAAATCGTATCCTGGCATATATGGTCCAAATCCTTCATATGATAATGGATCGTCAGATGAAGAAATAGCTGCTAATGTTCTCCCCCAAAAATTACCTTTAGCAAAAATTATTCTTGCTTTATTATTTGGAATTCCTTTTTTCATATACCCCCACTTTCTAGCCAACTTATTTGCAGTCTCTCCTCCTTCAACTCCGGTATTCATGGGTAATACCTTTTCATAGCCAAAATATTCAGTTATATATTTTTCATATTCACCCAAAGTATTATTATGAAAGGCTCTTGAGGTAAGAGTTAAAATATCTGCCTGCTCTTTTAAAGCTTGTATAATTTTTGGGTGAGAGTGCCCTTGATTTACAGCAGAATATGCAGAGAGAAAATCGTAATATTTATTACCTTCTACATCCCATACAAATACACCTTCCCCCCTAGCTAAAACAACTGGTAGCGGATGGTAATTATGAGCCCCATACTCATGTTCTAAGTTTATGTAGTATTTTGATGAATTCATTTTGTGTTATTTACTATTGCAAATATACAGTATTAATAAGTAAATATATAACTTTACAAAATGGCAAGAAGAAACAAAAAACCTATGTTGTTAAAACAAATTTTAATAACAGATATTGCATCCAAAGGCAAATCAGTAGCCAGGCATGATGGTAAAGTAATTTTTGTGCATAAAGGTGTACCAGGAGATATATGTGATATTGTAGTATTTAAAAAAAAACGCAAATACTGGGAAGCAAAAATAGAAAAGACTATAAGTTATTCAAAAAGGAGAATCAAACCAAAGTGCGAACACTTTGGTATTTGTGGTGGATGCAAATGGCAAAATATGAATTACCAATCTCAGCTAGAATTTAAAGAAAAAGAGATTCTTAATAATTTAATTAAAATAGGAGGAGTTAATTTAAAAAAAATCAATACCATTATTGGTTGTGAAGATCAATATTATTACAGAAATAAAATGGAATTTACATTTTCTAATAAAAGATGGTTGAGTTCAGATGAAATAAAATCAAAAAAAGAAATAAAAAATAAAAATAGTTTAGGGTTTCATATTCCAGGTATGTTTGACAAAGTATTGGATATAAATAATTGTCATCTACAAAAAGAGCCTTCAAATTCAATTAGATTATCTGTTAAAAAATTTGCGGAAAAACATAATTTAATGTTTTTTGATTTAAAAGAACAAAAAGGTCTTCTTAGAAATTTACTAATTAGAATATCCTCGACAAATGAGCTTATGGTTCTTGTACAATTTTTTGAAAATAATCCAAAACAAATTAAATATCTTCTTGAACATATTAAAAACTCGTTTTCAAGTGTTACATCTCTATTATATACTATCAATCAAAAAGCAAACAACACTATCTATGATCAAAAGATTATATGCTATCATGGCAAGGACCATATAACTGAAAAAATTGATGAACTAGAATTTAAAATAGGAGCAAAAACATTTTTTCAAACAAACATCAAACAAACAAAAATTTTGTACCAAAAAACAAAAGAATTAGCTAAAATTAAAAAGTCAGATATTGTATATGACTTATATACTGGAACTGGAACAATAGCCCAATACATAGCTAAGGATGCAAAAAAAGTTATTGGTATCGATTCAGTACAAGAAGGAATAGTTGCGGCAGTAGAAAATGCCAAAAAAAATAATATAAAAAACTGCTCTTTCTTTACAGGGGACATGAAAGAAATATTTTCCGAAGATTTTATAAAAGCAAATGAAAGTCCAGATGTGATAATTACAGATCCACCAAGAGATGGAATGCACAAAAAAGTAGTTCAACAGATACTAAAAATCCAACCTAAAAGAATAGTTTATGTGAGTTGCAATTCGGCAACACAAGCAAGAGACTTATCATTACTTAAAGAACAATATGTAGTTAAAAATATTCAACCAGTTGATATGTTTCCACAAACTCATCACGTAGAAAACGTACTAGTTTTAGAACATTTTACAAAAAATATACAATGAAAAATATTTGGGAAAAACTAAAAGAGCTATATGAAATAAATCCTACTTTATTTGGGTTACTTTTGTTTATAGATTTAGCAATTTTATTCTATATAATAACACTACTTTTTAACTAATCGTAGACTTAATGTTATTAATAATTTCGATAATTTGCGGTAAAATTAGCTCTGATTCATTGTTATTAATTGAATAGTCTGACTTTTTTACTTTATCTTGTTGACTAATTTGCGAGCTAATTATTGATTGAACATGATTCTTATCTACATTATCCCTTTTCATCACCCTAGCAATTCTAATTGATTTGGAAGCAACAACACAAATAACTTTATCGCATTTTTTATTAGAACGACTTTCAAATAAAATAGCTGACTCTTTTAAAAGTATTGGTGATTGACTATTTAAACACCACTGGTTAAATCTTTTAAATACATAAGGATGTACCAGACTGTTCAATAAAGTTAATTTTTTTTCATTATTGAAAATGAGTTTAGACAAAAGTTTTTTTTGAAGTTGATTATCTTTGTAAATCTTATCACCAAATGCTTTAATAATTTTATTTTTCAAATCTAAAGATTGATGCATTATTTTTTTTGCCTCATAATCAGCATTAAAAACAGGAATATCTAACCTTTTAAAAATATTTGAAACAAATGTCTTACCTGACCCAATGCCTCCGGTTAAGCCTATTACTTTATATTTTGAGGTTTGCATAATTCATAATAGATATTTAAATACATAGGAAGAATTTCTTGTAAATCAAATTTAGAAGATCTTTCATAAGCATTTGTTTTAAATTTTTCTAAAAGCACTGGTTTTTGTAATAACAAAATTATATCATTTGTCATCTTTTCAATGTCACCTACTTTTGACAAGAAACCTGTTTTTTTATCAATATTTAGTTCAGAAATACCACCAATATTTGTTGATACTATCGCATTCTTACTAGCCATCGCCTCTAAAGCAACTAATCCAAAACTTTCAGATTCTGATGGTAAAACGAAAATATCAGAACAAGCTAAAATTTTGTATGTAATATTAATCTTTCCTAAAAAACGTACTTTGTCTTCAATTCCTAAATCTCTAGCAAGAGTTTCAGCTCTAATTCTATCTGGGCCATCTCCTATCATCAATAGTTTTGATGAAATTTTTGAATTTACCTTTTGAAAAATTCTAATAACATCACATACTCGCTTTACTTTTCTAAAATTAGAAATATGTGTTATAAGATATTCATCATTCTTAACAAATGTTTTTTTCAAAGTAACATCATAATTATTTTTATATATATCGATGTCAATAAAATTAGAAATTGTATTTATTTTCTTAGTTATATTAAAATTCTTAAGTGTATCCTTTTTTAAACTTTCTGATACTACAGTTATTGCGTCAGATTTATTAATAGCATATTCAATTACAGGTTTAAAAGACTTATCTTTCCCTAGTAAAGTAATATCTGTCCCATGTAAAGTAGTAACAATGGGAATCTTGATACCATAAGAAAGTAAAATTTGTTGTGCGTTTACAGCAGCTGAAGCATGTGGTATGGCGTAATGAACATGTAAAAGATTTAATTTCTCATGAATAGCAACATCAACAAGCTTAGATGTTAAATTAAGTTCATAAGGAGCATATTCAAATAATGGATAGTCAGGAACTAATACTTCATGATAATGTATATTTTCAGAAAATATATCTAAACGAAAGGGTTGGTCATAAGATATAAAATGAACCTCATGACCTTTTTTTGCTAGTGCAATACCAAGTTCAGTTGCAATAACACCACTTCCTCCATAAGTTGGATAACAGACAACTCCTATTTTTAAATTTTCGTTCATATACTATCGTAAATTACTTTCATTATCTCGGTTCTAATATTCATTTTAATGAGTTTTTTATTCTCGGCGTCCGGATGAATTCTGTTGGAAAGAAAAACATAAATGATATTTGTGCTGGGGTCAGCCCAAACTAAAGTACCTGTAAAACCACTATGCCCAAAACTGTTTTTTGAAATTCCCTTACAAGTTGGACCTGCTAATTTATCATCTAAAACTGGCTTGTCAAAACCAGCACCTCTTCTATTATCATCTTCGGGAAACTGGCACTTAGTAAATTCTTTGAGTGTTTTTTTAGAAATATACTTTTGGTTAGCATATTCTCCATCTTGAAGATACATTTGCATAATTTTAGCTAAATCATTTGAATTTGCAAAAATACCGGCATGCCCACCAACACCACCCTGCATAGCTGCCCCTTGATCATGGACATAGCCTTTTAATAATTGACTTCTAAAAACAAAATCCAATTCTGTTGGTATAATTCTTGAAGAATTAATTCGTTCTAAAGGGTTATATCCTAAACTTTGCATCCCAATACTTTTATAAAATTTACTTTCGAGTATTTTATCCAAACTTAATTGATAATAATCCTCAATAATTTTTTTAAAAAAGTAATAACCTAAGTCAGAATATTTGTATTTACTCTTATTCAATAAATCAGACTGAACAATTTGATCTATAAGTGAATCAGGATAGTTATTATGTAAAAAAAGATTATTTGCGACCTGATGTGTATAAGTTGTGTCTTTAGTTTCACTGTATAATGTGTCTCTCAATGTAAATAAACCAGTAGAATCTGAGTTTAAAGTTTCTGTATAAAAAGGTATCCATGGCTTTAATCCAGACTGATGAGCTAAAATATCTCTAAGAACTAATGTATCTTTATTTGTAGAATCTAAGTCTAAATAATCACCCAATGTCTTTTCTAAATCTAAATATCCACTATCAACCATTTTCATAAGAAGTGGTAGTGTAGCAACGATCTTTGTAATAGAAGCAACATCATAAACATCAGTTGTCAAGACATGATTTTTTTTTTGGTAGGTGTGATAACCATATGCTTTGTTAAAGAAAACATTACCGTCTTTAACGATTAAAACTTGACATCCTGGCGTCGCTTTTTCAGAAATTGCACTTTCAACAATACTGTCAATTTTATATAAATTTTCAGATTTAAAGTTTATTTCTTCTGGAATAACATAACGCATTCTTATAGGATATGTTTTAATTCCTTGATTTAAATTAAAGTGTTTAGTTGACACAGGTATTTTACCTTTAAATGCAAAACCTCCAAAAATAGCCTGAGCTGTTTTATCTTGAGCAATCTCACTATTTTGGTATGATAAAACTAATGCATCAAAATTATTAGTAATGAAAAGAGAATTTAAACTGTAAGGGTTAGCAAAAATTGCAAGAATAACCTTTGACTGCATAGCTATAGATTGCAAAAAAATATCTGTATTTCTATTAATTTTATATGACTTCCAGGGGTTTAAATTTGATTTATGTACACTAGCTATAACAAGATTAAATTCAGATAATTTATTTAATAAAAGTGCTTGTTCTTTTGAACTTGCATTCTCAGAAATTGTAAAATGAGTAACTTTTGTATACTTTGATAGAACCTGTTGAAATACAGATGTATTTTCTCCAATACAAACTGAAGCAATGTTCAATGTATCTAAATTCTGTAATGGTAATAAATCATCATAATTCTGCAACAAAGTTAAAGAAGACTGAACTAATTTTCTGTTAATGACTTCTGTATTTTTTGTAATGATTTCCTGTTTTATTGTCCTAATATTAGTTGGTTCATATTTATCTAAACCCATCCACTTTTTTGCCATAAGCACTTTTTTGCACCTAGCATCTATTTCATCTTGAGATATTTTATTTTGTTTTATAGCTAGTTTTATATTCTCTATTGCTTTTGGCACGTCTTCAGCAAATAACAAAACATCATTACCCGCAAGTAATGCCATAACATCTACTTCACCAGGCTTGTAAAATTGACTAACCCCATTCATATTTAAAGCATCAGTAATGGCAAGACCTTCAAAACCCATTTCATTTTTTAACAAACCTTCAACTACCTTTTTGGACAATGAAACTGCTAAATCTTTTGTGTTGTCTAATGAAGGTATATGCAAGTGAGCTGTCATAACAGAGCCAAGTCCGCTATCAATTAACATTTTATAAGGAAGTAATTCAACAATATCTAGCTCTTTTTTACTCTTTTCAACTACGGGTAAAGTTTTATGAGAATCATCATCTGTATCTCCGTGACCGGGAAAATGCTTGGCACATGCTAAAACATTGTTATCCTGCATCCCGTTCATATATGCTGTTGACAACTCTCCAACTTTGACAGGGTTCTCTCCAAAAGACCGATTATTAATAATTGGATTATTAGGATTAGAATTCACGTCTACTACTGGAGCAAAGTTTATATGTATACCAAGTATCTTACATTGACGTGCAATTTCTACACCCATATCATAAATTAAACTTTTGTCGCTAGTAGCGCCTAATGTCATTTGCCATGGAAAACGTAAACATGAATCTAGTCTCATTGCAACTCCCCACTCTGCATCAATAGCAATCATTAGTGGTGTTTTTGAAATAGATTGATAATAATTTGTAAGTTTAGCTTGTCTAACAGGTCCTCCTTGCAAAAACATTAATCCCCCTATTTTATATTTCTCAATTAATTCTGACACATACGTCTTATGATTATCGTCTTTATTTGAATAAGCAGCAACCATTAATAACTGTGCTATCTTTTCCTCATCACTCAACTCAGACAATATACTATCTGCCCAATGAGTATCTTCTGAGAAAAAAACCGTACTTTTTTGAGCATACACAAGCTGATATTTACTTAAAAAAAGTACAAAAAAAATAAAAACGTATGCAAAACATCTCATAGGTGTAAATGTACATAATGATATTTAAATTAGATTATAAATTAACAAAACTAAAATGATTACTTTTCAACTAAAATATTTAATATTTTTGCAAATATGAAAGCACCTCAAATACCATCTTTTTTTAAGTCTAGCACTGCTAAAAAATTTAATTTTCAGCCTAGATATTATAACGAAACAAAAGAAAGGATTGAAAATTTAAAAAATAAAGAAAATATAAATATAAAGTTTAAGAGAAAAAAGCACAAAAAAAATAAATTCAACCGATTAATTAGAATAATCATTTTAGTTGTATTTTTATACATTATTGCTTATAACTATTTAATAAATTAACGAAGGTGGATATAATTAAAATTCTTCCAAAACATGTCTCAAATCAAATAGCTGCAGGCGAAGTAATTCAAAGACCTGCATCAGCTGTTAAAGAGATGCTAGAAAATTCACTTGATGCTGGATGTACAGAAATTAAACTCTTAATAAAAAATGCTGGTAAAAAATTAATTCAAGTGGTAGATAATGGTTGTGGAATGAGTAAATCAGATGTTAGAAAATGTTTTATAAGACATGCAACTTCAAAAATAGAAAATGCTGAAGATTTATTTAATATTACCTCAATGGGCTTTAGAGGTGAGGCCATGTCTTCTATTGCCGCAATTTCTCAAGTAGAAATAAATACTAAACTAACAGATCAGCAAACTGGAACATACTTAAGAATTGAAGGAGGAAAAATTGAGGAAGTAAAAGAATCAAGTACTACAAACGGTACTTCAATTAAAGTTAAAAATATTTTTTATAATGTTCCAGCAAGAAGAAACTTTCTTAAGTCTGATAATGTAGAAATGCGTCATATTTCAGAAGAATTTACAAGAATTGCACTTGCAAATCCAAATATTAAAATGCAATTAGTAAATGATAATAAAGAACTTTATCATTTACCTATATCTAATTTTAAAAAAAGGATTATTAATCTTTTTGGAAATAAAAAAAATGAATCACTGGTTCCAATTTCAGAAAAAACTAGTATTCTAGAATTGAACGGATTTATAGGAAAGCCTGAGACTGCAAAAAAAACAAGAGGTGAGCAATATTTTTTTGTTAATGGAAGATTTATAAAAAATCATTATTTACAACATGCCGTATTTAAAGCATTTGAAGATTTAATCCCAACCAAATATTTTCCATCTCAATTTATTAATTTAAAAATTGATCCAAAGTTAATAGACATTAATATTCATCCAACCAAGCATGAAATAAAATTTGAAGATGAAAAGGCAATATATTCAATAATGAAATCAACCATAAAAAGATCACTTGGAATGTTTAATATTGTTCCCTCATTAGACTTTTCTCAAGAAAATGCATTTGATTTAGATTTTAAAAATATTGAAAATACAAACTTCAAACAACCAACAATTAAAATAGATAAAAATTATAATCCATTTAATCAAAAAAAAATAGATAGTTTTAGTAGTACTAAAAATAATTTAGATGTTAAAGATAATACACTATTTGACAGTGATATTTCAGATAATAATATAAGTATACCATTTCAAATCAGTAATCAATTTATAGCTATATCATATAAAAATGGTATTAAAATTATACATCAAAGAAGAGCGCACAAACGTATTTTATTTGAGTACTATACTAACTCACTCAAAAAAGGAAATGGAAAATCACAACACTTATTGTTTCCCAAAAGCATAGAATTAAGTCTAAAAGAAATAAACTTAATTGGAAATTTAAAAAAAGATCTATATAGCCTTGGTTTTATTTTTAAATTGAAAAATCAAAATATGGAAATATATGCTGTTCCAACTGAATGTAGAGAAGAAAATATCAAAGAAATAATTGAAGACATATTAAATCAAGCTCAAAGTGATCTAGAGATTGAAGTAAATCAGACAAAAAAAATAGCAAAATCTCTTGCAAAATCTCTTGCAATTAGTAATTCTAAAATGCTTAAAACAGAAGAAATGAGCTCATTGTATAATGAGTTATTAAAATGTAAAGTATCAAATTTATGCCCTAATGGAAAATCAATTATAAAAAATTTTAAAATTGATGATTTAAAAAAATATTTTTAAAATGAATATATCGTCTTTCAGAGAATTACCGGATGTAATAAAAAATATACTTATTATTAACTGCTTATTCTATTTAGCTACCATTACATTAGAAAGTCAAGGAATCAACTTAACAAAAATTTTGGGCCTACATCAATTTCAATCACCTAATTTCAGGCCTCACCAACTTATTACACACATGTTTATGCACGGAAGTTTTGCGCACTTATTCTGGAATATGTTTGCTGTTTGGATGTTTGGTAAAGTTTTGGAAAATGTTTGGGGAGGTAAACGATTTCTAAAGTTTTACATTATTACTGGCCTCGGAGCAGCTATAATTTACATGGGATATATTCAATTTCAAATTAATGTTTTTTCTAAAAATATAGATCCCTCACAGCTTCAAGAGTTACTATATGTAGTTAAAAATCAAGGAGCAGATGTCATTAGCCAAGGTCAAAATTATACTAATCCAATCTTAGGTAAAATGAATGGACTAATAAATGCTCCAATGGTAGGTGCATCTGGAGCATTATTTGGAATTCTTTTGGCTTTTGGTTTACTATTTCCAAACACCTTATTATACATATATTTCGCTATACCAATAAAAGCCAAATATTTTGTTATGATATATGGTGCTATGGAATTATTTCTCGGATTAAGAAATCACCCTTCAGATAATATTGCTCATTTTGCCCATTTGGGAGGAATGATTGCTGGCTATATTATTCTTAAATACTGGAAACAAGATAGAAATACTTTTTATTAAAATGAATAGTATACTAAAACAAATAAAAAATAAATTTAAAAAGGCTTCAATTATTAATAAATTGATTTATGCTAATGTAGCTATATTTATATTTTTTAGTCTGATTGACGTTATTTCATACCTTATTAATGCTAGTTTAAACAATTTTACAAATAAATTTGAACTACCTTCTAACACTAATACATTTATCAAACAGCCCTGGGCAATAATTAGCTATATGTTTTTTCATAATAGTTTTTTACATTTATTATTTAATATGATTTGGCTTCATTTTGCAGGTAAAATTCTTATTAATTACATAAATGCAAAACAATTCTTAAGTTCTTATTTAATTGGCGGTATATGTGGTGGTATTCTATTTATTTTATCTTATAATTTTATACCAGCTTTTAGTGAAATTTATTTATCTTCTTTTGCTTTAGGGGCATCAGCTTCAGTATTTGCAATTATGATTGCTGCTGCTACATATAGTCCAAATTTACTAATACAGTTACCATTATTTGGAAGTATTAAACTTAAACATATTGCCATATTTATGATCACTTTAGATATAATAAGCATACCAAAGGGAAATGCTGGAGGTCACATAGCACATATTGGAGGAGCAATTTTTGGTTTCTTCTTCATAAATCAGTTAAAAAGAGGAAAAGACTATTCGACAACACTGATTAAAATTATAGACAAAATAATTATTACTTTTAACAAAAAACCAAAGTTTAAGAAGGTACATAAAAGACCAAAAACTGATTTTGAATTTAATGAAGAAAAAGCTCATCAACAAAAAGAAATTAATAAAATCTTAGAAAAAATATCAAAATCCGGATATGAGAGTTTAAGTCAGAAGGAGAAAGATATACTTTTTAGCGCAAGTAAAAAATAAATGAAAAAAATTTCTTTTTTAAATAAGATTTTATTTGTAATAAATTTTATTTTTTTATTGCTATTACTATTATCATATTCAGCTCCATATATTAGTCCATCTTTATTTTGGCCTACTGCATTTTTAGGTCTTTTATTTCCCATATTATTCATAATAAATTTATTTTTTTTGATTTTGTGGTTATTTAAACTCAAGAAATTAATTTGGCCTAATATAATTGTGTTGGCAATAGGTCTAGCTTTTGTAGATTCGTATATTGGATTTTCTATTCCAAAAAAAGCCTTAAAGCATGATATGAAAATTATGAGCTATAATGTTCGTTTATTTAATAAGAATCAAAATATACCGGAACCAATGATTAAAGAAAAAATCATTGATTTAATAGTAAAACAAGATCCTGATATAATTTGTTTTCAAGAATTTTACAATAGTGACATTTCAAAAATTAATAAAAATTATCTTTATAAGAATCATACAGAAAAGAACTCGTTACTTTTAATATATAGCAAATATCCAATAATAGAAAAAACTAAAAATAAATCAGTACTGGAAAATACTGAAAACATGAAAAATACATTTATATTTTCAGATATAAAAATTAATACAGATACAGTGAGAATTTACAATATACACCTTGCAAGTAATTGGTTCAATGAATCTGAATATGAATTTATGCAAAATCCAAGTAAAGAAAAGCTAAAAACTGGTACAATAAGCATAATTAAAAGAATGAAAAAAAGTTATCTAAAGAGATCTATGCAAGTAGAAATAATCAAAAACCATATTAATGAGAGTCCTCATCCAGTTATTGTTTGCGGGGACTTTAATGACACACCTTTATCGTATGCATATAATCATATTAAAGGTGAACTAAAAGACGCATTCAATTCTTCGGGATATGGTATTGGTTCTACAATTACAAAAATACCTGCACTAAGAATTGACTATATATTGCATGACAAAAATATTGAAAGTATTAATTATAAAAAAATCAATAAAAAACTATCAGATCATTTCGCCATTTATTGCGAATTAAAAATAAATTGAAGATAGATTTACTTTTTTTCTATAGTAGTTTCTCCTCCCATAGAAATAGCTGACTTTTCAACTTTTAACTTAATACCTGTACTAACTTCAATATAAACTACAGTATCTTTAACATCTAACACCTTTCCATGTATACCACCAATAGTCATAATTTTATCTCCTTTTTTCAAAGAAGATCTATAGGCAACTTCCTTTTTTTGTTTTTTAATTTGGGGACGAATCATAAAAAAATACATTACAATAAACATGGCTCCCATCATTAAAAGAAAAGGCATACCTCCTCCAGTATTTAATAAAATCATATAAAAAAATTTAAGGTACAACTGTACCAATTATAGTTAAAACTTGAACACTTGGGATAGCATTTGTAACAAGTGTTACATTTTTGTTAATTTTCCCCTGTCTTGAACCACTGTTGAATGTTACTTTAATATTTGCTTTATCACCAACAGCTATTTTTTCTTTTGGCCACTGTGGAACTGTACAACCACAGCCTGCCTTGGCAGAACGAATTATTAAAGGTTCAGGACCAATATTTTCAATAATAAACTCAGTACTTACAGAAGTATTTTGTTTAATAACACCAAAATCAAAAGTTTCATTTTCAATTTTAACTTTTGTTGGTTCTAAATTAACCTCTTCTTGGCTATTGCTTTCAACACATGAGACAAGAAAAAAAATTGAAAATATTATACTTAAAAATGATATGTTTAAATTCATACTCAAAATTAAAATAATTTTTAATTATTAATTAGTTAATTTATTTATTTTTCCTTTTTCTTGATAGTCTTTAACAAAACTATCAAGCATACCATTTACAAAGGATTTACTTTTTGATGTACTGTAATATTTTGATATTTCAATATATTCGTTCATTGAAACTTTTACGGGTAAATTTGGCATAAATAAAATTTCTGCAAATGACATCTTTAAAAAAATCTGATCCATAATTGCAATACGTTCAAGCTCCCAATTTTTGGCATAATTTTTAATTATCTTTTCATAACTTTCATTTTTTGTGATAGTTTTTCTGAGCAGATCTAATGCAAATTTTTCATCTGAAATGTGCTTGAATGGTCCATTAATTTTTATGTTAGAACATTCCTTAATACTACCAAAAATCACAGTTGCCACAAATGGAAGATCGTCAACCCAATAAATACTTTTTTCTTCTAAGACGTGATTTACTAGCTCATTACTAAGAATGAAATCATTCATTAAATCAATAAAAAATATTTTATCACATTTTAATGACTTATCCTCAGATTTTAAGTAATTTACATAGAGCTGAGATTTATAAATTTTTATGAAAATTTTACTAATGATGTCATGATCGTTTTCTAACCATGTAGATTTAAAGCGTGATGCTTTTTTTATTAAGTCTTTGTCAGAAATTATATTTTCAATTAATTTATTTTGAATAAATCTTTTATTCGGATTTAAATCTTCTTCATCAGGAAGAAACTTATTTTTTCCATCTTCATAAAAATTATCTGCATAGTTTATTATCTCAAGCATTAGAGAGACAACTGAATATGCTAGATGAACTATTTCATTACAATTTTTTAAAAAAGATTTTTCAATATCGTTTATATGTACATTCTTTTGTGAAAAGAATGAGTACAAAGATTGCATTACTTTGATTCGAATGTGTCTTCTACTAAGCATTAATTAAGATTTTTTTCTTTTATTGTTTGCTTAGCAACCAGTAAAGCAGCGGCGTTTGTGGTTAAATTACGTGTCTCAGCTTTTCTAAATATATCGAGAGTTGTATCATATATTTTTCTTGTTTGATTTAATGCGTGATTCATGTCATAATTATGTAATTCTGAATAAACATTAATGAGACCACCAGCATTTATTAAAAAATCAGGAGCGTAACATATTCCCTTTTCTAAACATAATTTTGAATCTCTTAATTCATCTGCTAATTGATTGTTTGCTGCACCAGCAATGATTTCACATTTAAGTCTTTTAATAGTACTTGGGTTGACAGTTCCTCCTAAGGCGCATGGTGCATAAATATCCATATTTAAATCATATATAGAATCTCCAGTAACTATTTCTGCATTAAATTTTTTTGAAATATTTTGAAGTTTATTTAAATCCAAATCATTTATCATAACATTAGCTCCTTCCTCAGACAAATACTTCACTAATGTTTCCCCAACATGACCAATTCCTTGTACCAAAATAATTTTATCTTTCAAATTATCATTACCCCATTTATATTTTGCAGATGCCTTAATACCCATATAAACACCAAAAGCAGTAACAGGAGAAGGATCACCACTACCTCCAAGACTTTTAGGAATACCTGTAACATGATTAGTTTCCATTCTAACATATTCCATGTCTTTTGGTGTCATACCAACATCCTCAGCAGTTATATACTTACCGCCAAGTGAGTCAACAAATTGACCAAATTTACGCATTAATTTTTGAGTTTTATCTTTTCTTGAATCTCCAATTATCACAGCTTTACCACCTCCTAATGAAAGGCCTGAAATTGCAGCTTTGTATGTCATACCTCTTGACAAACGTAAAACATCTTTAATTGCATCTTGTTCATTATCATAATTCCACATTCGTGTTCCTCCCAAGGCAGGTCCCAAAGTCGTATCGTGAATTGCAATAATTGCTTTTAAACTTGTTTCTTTGTCCTGACAAAACAATATTTGCTCATGACCCAAAAACTCCATTTCACTCAAAACTTTTAAGTCATTAAGTATTTTTGGTTTCTTTACGGTTTTCATTTTATATTAATAAGTTTATTATTTAGTCAAAATAAATGCATAATCTTATAACGTTCGCGAATTTACTTATTATTTTTGGCAAATTCATTAAGTACCCAATCAAATCATGAAGCATTTAAGATATTTAAATAAATTTTTTTGGAAATATAGAATACGTTTATTTTTAGGAATTATTTTTATATTCATTTCGAATGTATTTGCATTATATCCTGCTGAATTTGTCAGAGAAGCATTTGACACTGTACTAGAAAGAAAACAACTTGAAAGTAAAAGCGTTAGTAATATTTTATTTAAATATGCTGGATTAATTGCCTTATTCGCAATCCTTAAAGGAATATTCATGTTCTTTATGAGACAAACTATTATTGTTATGAGTCGTAAAATAGAGTTTGATTTGAAAAATGAAATTTATCAACAATATCAAAAACTAAGTTTTAATTTTTACAAAAAAAATAAAACTGGAGACTTGATGAATCGAATTTCTGAAGATGTTAGCAGAGTAAGAATGTATTTAGGTCCAGCTGTAATGTATGGAATAAATATAACAATTTTGTTTTATCTTGTAATATCAAAAATGCTTTCGATTAATACTACATTAACAATTTATACATTATTACCATTACCAGTGCTAGCATTACTTGTATATTTTGTTAGCGTAAGCATTAACAAAAAAAGTGAATTAGTTCAAAAACAGTTGTCTACATTAACCGAAATAGCTCAAGAATCATTTTCTGCAATAAAAATCATAAAATCATTTAATAGCCAAAAAATTACCTCAGAATCATTTCTTAAAGCATGTAAAGAGTACACTAAAAGACAGCTTAATCTAGTAAGAATTGAAGCTTTTTTTTATCCGACAATACTAACTATGATTGGTATTAGTACAATTTTAATTATTTATGCTGGAGGTATTGAAAGTTACAATAATAAAATAACTACAGGAAATATTGCAGAATTTGTAATCTATGTAAATATGCTTGCCTGGCCAGTTGCGTCAATTGGATGGGTTACTTCTATAATTCAACGAGCTGCTGCTTCACAAGAAAGAATCAATAGTTTTTTACATTTCAAAGAAGAAATTAAAAACTTTAGTTTGGACTCAAAAAAAATAAATGGCAGCATTGTATTTGAAAATGTTTGCTTCACATATGAAAACACTAATATTAAAGCACTCAAAAATATAAGCTTTGTTTTAAATGAAGGTGAAACTTTAGGCATAATTGGTAAAACAGGTAGTGGAAAATCGACAATTGCTCATTTAATTTGTAGACTGTATGATATAAAAAAAGGAAATATAAAAATATCAGGAACTGATATTAAAAAACTTAATTTGTACAATTTACGCAGTTCAATAGGATATGTTCCACAAGATGGATATTTATTTTCTGGAACGATTAGAGATAATATCTGCTTTTCAAATTCTGAAAAAAATAATTCTAGAACTATTGAATCCTCAAAAAAAGCTAAGTTACATAGTGAAATTAAAAAATTTAAGCAAGGATTTGACACATTAATAGGTGAAAGAGGTGTTAAATTATCGGGGGGGCAAAAGCAAAGATTATCTATTGCTCGTGTTTTTTATAAAAATCCCGAAATATTTATTTTTGATGACTGTTTATCTTCTGTAGATGCTGTTAAGGAAAAAGAAATAATTAAAAGTCTCAATAAAGAAAGTGATAATAAAACAACAATTATTATTAGTCATAGAATAGCATCAGTAAAACATGCAAAAAAAATTATCTATATTGATGATGGAAAAATAATTGAATTCGGTAGCCACAAAGCACTTATGAAAAACAAAGGACCATACTACAGATTAGAACAAAAACAAAATAAAAGCATAAATGACAGACAATAGTTTCTCATAAAAATGAATAATGATATAAATTTTATTATATTTGAAAAATAACTAAATTAAATTTGAATAATGAGCGCAACAAATGATATGCAAGAAATTTTTTCTAGAAAAATTCGCGCCGGCAGAAGAACTTATTTTTTTGATGTTAGATCAACGAAAGCAGGTGACTATTATATGACTATAACAGAAAGTATAAAAGAATTTGATGAGCAAGGTACTCCTTCATATCGAAAACATAAAATATATCTCTATAAAGAAGAATTTCAAAACTTTAAAAATACCTTTAGCGAGGTAAGTGACTTTATTATTTCTGAAAAAGGCGAAGAAATTATTTCTAATAAAAAAGATCAATCATCTAAAGAAATCTCTGAAAAAAATTCTAGTGACAAGGACACAACTGATTTTACTGAAGTTAGCTTTGAAGACTTAGGAAAAGACTAATTATTTTTTTTTACTCATTATAATTATACCAAATTATCTTAACAACTAAGCTTTTTTGTTGATAATTCTATTTAATATGTGAACTATGAAGTTGAAAAGAGATATTACCTTTACGGACTAAATTAATAACTTAAATTATGGGTAAAGTTATCGCAATTGCTAACCAAAAGGGAGGAGTTGGAAAAACTACTAGTGCAATAAATTTAGCTGCTTGTCTTGGAATATTAGAAAAAAAAATCTTACTTGTTGATGCAGATCCACAAGCAAATTCAACTTCTGGTGTTGGTCATGATCCAACAAAAATTAATATTGGGCTTTATGAATGCATAATAAACATAGCAAATACTAAAGATTGTATTTTGAAAACAAAAAGCCCAAATTTATATTTACTTCCTTCCAATATAAATTTAGTTGGTGCAGAACTTGAATTAATCAATCTCGAAAAGAGGGAGTTTCAAATGCAAAATGCATTAACATCTGTAAAAAATGAGTATGATTATATAATAATTGATTGCGCACCTTCTCTTGGGCTCTTAACACTTAATGCATTATCTGCTGCAGATAGCGTAATTGTTCCTATTCAGTGCGAATACTTTGCGCTAGAGGGGCTTGGGAAGCTACTAAATACAATAAAAATTGTACAACAGAAATTTAATATTAATTTAGAAACAGAAGGATTATTATTAACTATGTACGATACTAGACTTCGTCTCTCTAATCAAGTTGTTGAAGATGTAAAAAAACATTTTCAAGATTTAGTATTTAAAACTATTATACATAGAAATGTTCGTTTAGGAGAATCACCTTCATTTGGTGAAACAATTGTAATACATGATGCTACAAGCAAAGGCGCAATAAATTACATGAACTTAGCAAATGAATTGTTGCAAAAATTAGAGCTCAGTGTTGAATAAATAATATGAAAAAAGATCGAAATGCTTTAGGTAGAGGACTATCATCAATTTTAGGTGCTAGCATTGATAGTACAAAAAATTTTAAAATTGAAAAAAAATCTAATACGTTAAATAAGTCAGAAAACTTTACTAATATATCTGTTTCACAAATTATTATCAATCCGTTTCAACCAAGAGAAAAGTTTAACCAGGAAAAATTAAATGAACTGGCTATTTCAATAGAAAATTTAGGTATTATTCAGCCAATAACAGTTAGAAGAATGAATAACAATAATTATCAATTAATTTCTGGTGAAAGACGATTAAGAGCAGCTAAATTAATTGGATTAAAAAAAATTCCTGCATTTATTAGAATAGCTAATGATCAAGAAACACTTGAGATGGCCTTAATTGAAAATATCCAAAGGGAAAATTTAAATCCAATTGAAATTGCACTAAGCTATAAAAGACTAATTGATGAAGTTAAGCTTAGTCAAGAGGCCTGTAGTGAACGTGTGGGAAAAAGTAGAAGTACTGTGGCTAATTTTTTACGTTTATTAAAACTTCCATTAATAATTCAAAAAGGACTACGTGAACAAGTTATTAGCAACGGCCACGCTAGACCATTATTAGCAATACACTCTGAGGAATCTCAAATTAATTTATTTCATGACATAGTGGCTCATGGATACTCAGTAAGAGAAGTAGAACAAATTTGTAAAGAATTCTTTGATAAGAAATATGTTCGAGTTTCAAAAAAAACTGAAACATCTGATCTGTCTTTTTCAAATCAAAAGTTACTTCACGATATCTCAAAAAGTCTTAACACAGACATAAATATTAAAATGAATAAAAAAGGTAAAGGCAAATTAGTCATCTATTTTGAAAATGAAGAGGATCTTTTGCGAATCACTAATAGTTTTAATAAATAAATTTTGAAGTTAAAAATAATAAAATCCGTTTTAGTCATTTTATTAGCCTTTAATTATCTTTCTGCTAAATCACAAGAAAAAATAAATAAAGATCCAAAAAAAGCAGCATTATACTCTAGTATTTTACCAGGAGCTGGACAATTTTACACAAAAAAATACTGGAAAATACCTGTCATCTATGCAGGAATAGCTACATCCCTCTACTACGTAATTGAATCAAATACAAAATTTAAAAATTATAGAGATGGGTATCTAGAAAGAATATCGGGAAATGATCTTGTATATTCTGAATATTCTAATGCTCAGCTAGTTACTTTGACCAATTACCACAAAAGAAATAGAGAAGTTTCTACGTTATGTTTACTTGGTGTTTATTTAATTAATATTATTGATGCATCAGTTAATGCTCATTTATTTAGTTATGACATTAATGAAGATTTATCGCTCATACTGCAACCACTATACATTCATGATACTGAAACTGCTGGAATTCTATTGTCATTAAATTTGTAAGTTTGTGTTATGAAAATCGCAATATTTGGAAATGGAAAAATGGGAAAGAAAATTTCTCAAATTGCCATTAAAAAAGGTCATGAAATAGTGTGCATTACCGATTCAAAAAGACCTGCCAAATTCTCAACAATTGAAAATGCTGAAGTTGCAATTGAATTTAGTACCCCAACCACTGCATTCGAAAATATTAAATATGCAATTCAAAATGGAGTACCTGTTGTAGCTGGAACTACTGGTTGGTTAGAAAAAATAGAGGAAATAAATAAAAAATGTCTTGAATATAATGGCACATTTTTATACGCATCTAATTTTAGTATCGGTGTAAATATTTTTTTTAAAATAAATGAAGAAATAGCAAAAATTATGAAGAATAAAAATTATGACACTTCACTACATGAAATACATCACAAACATAAGTTAGATTCACCAAGCGGCACAGCAATTACAATATCAAAAAAACTAGAAAAAATTTTAAATAAAAATATCAGTATATCTAGTGAAAGAGTCAATAAAGAGCCAGGTACTCATTTAGTAAATTATGTTTCAGATTTTGATAAGATTGAAGTAAAACACTCAGCATTTAACAGAGATGGCTTTGCTTTAGGGGCAATTATGGCGGCGGAATGGATTAAAGATAAAAAAGGTATTTTTGAAATGTCTGACGTTATTCACGAATTAATATGATATGATCAACAAAGCACTTAATTTTTTAAAAAAACAATCAACAGGGTTCTTATTTATTTTAGGAACAATAATATGGACTATTTTTATTTATTTAATTGGAGGGGAATGGCTTTATTTTGTTCCTTTATTAGTTGGTGATATTTTATTTTGGAAAACAATCCCGTGGCATTTTTGGAAGAAAAACAAAGAAAAAAAAGAAAAAAGAAAAAAAAGTGAATTTAGAACATGGGTTGATGCAATAGGTTTTGCGGTAATTGCTGCCACAATTTTAAGAACATTTCTAATTGAGGCTTACACAATACCAACATCTTCAATGGAAAAATCTATGTTAGTAGGAGACTTTTTGTTTGTAAGTAAATTAAGCTATGGCCCCAGAGTTCCAATGACACCACTTGCTTTTCCTTTAGTACATCATACAATGCCTTTAACTGGAGGTAAATCTTATTCCGAAAAAATTAAAATTCCATTTCATAGAATGAAAGGATTAAATAAAATAAAAAGAAATGATTGTGTTGTCTTTAACTGGCCTGCTGAAAATAAAGGAAGACCAATTGACAAAAAAGATAATTATGTTAAAAGGTGTGTTGGATTACCTGGCGATATTATTGAAATTAAAGATGGTGATTTATTTATAAACAAATTACCTCACAATGAGCCCAAAGGAATGAAAAAGCAAGCTAAATATATTATTAAATCAAAAACTAGACTAAATGAGGAACTTCTATATGAGAAATATGATATAAATACTAACTATAATATTGATATTAATGCATCAAATCAAAATTCTGATTTTCAAATAAAAAAAATAGAAAATAACATTATTGAGTATAATTTTAATGCCACATCTGACGCTATTTTAGATTTAAAAACACAACCTTATTTATCAGAAATCACAAAACAAACAGATGGATCCGGTTTTGAAATGTTTTCAAATAACTGGCAGTTTAGTAATCCAAATAAATTTCTTTATGATAATCCATATAATTGGAACGAAGATAATTATGGCCCGATTACCATTCCTAAAAAGGGAGTAACAATAAACTTAACAAATAAAAATCTTCCTCTTTATAAGGATATTATTGAAAGATACGAGAATAATTCTTTGAAAACTATAAATAATATCATTTATATAAACAATAAAATAGCCACAAAATATACATTTAAAATGAACTACTACTGGATGATGGGTGATAATAGACATAACTCTGCAGACAGTAGAGTTTGGGGATTTGTTCCAGAAGATCATATAGTAGGAAAAGCACTATTTATTTGGATGAGTTGGGATAAGAGAGCAAAAGGATTCAAAAAAATTAGGTGGAATAGACTTTTCAAAAGTGTCAAGTAAAATCATTTTACCATCTGCATATTTCGCTCCAATTATGTATTTTGGAGTTTTAGTGAATAATAAATGTATAATTGAATCAAGAGAAAATTTTGTAAGAAGAAGTATTCGAAATCACTGTAACATATACACTTCAAATGGAAAACTAAAATTAAGTATTCCAGTTAAAAAAAATACTGATAAAAAAATAACTAAAATCAAAATATGCTATAATGAAAATTGGCAAAAAAAACATTGGAATTCTATAATTACTAATTACAACTCATCTCCATTTTTCAAATACTATAAAAACGAATTGTACAATTGTTTTATTGAAAAAGAAACTTATTTATTTTCATTCACGCAAAAGATTAATAATAAGATACTCAAATTTTTAAATTATAAAAATAATGTTCTAAAAACACCGATTTATGAAAAAAAAGGAGAATTTATAGACTTAAGAAATTTTAGCTGGGACAGTATAAGTTTAAAAAAATATGACCAAGTTTTTTACAATAAATCTGCATTTATAAATAACCTATCGATAATTGATCTCATCTTTAATTTAGGTCCCGAATCTCAAAATTATCTTAAAAACATTAATAAGACAGCACACATTAATGACATAGGAATTATAAGTTAATGTAGTCTCATAATTTTATAATTTCTATTTTTCTATTTTTGAAAAAAAATATTTATGGCCGATTTAGATTTTAATAAAAATGATGATAAAATAAGATTGCTAATTTCTGATATGAAAAGAAAGTATTCTATCATATCATTAGGGGGTGGAAAACAAAAAATAACAAAACAACATCAAAAAGGAAAACTCACAGCTAGAGAAAGAATTAATTATTTAAAAGACTCTGATTCAAAATTTTTAGAAATTGGATCCTTTGCAGGATACAAAATGTATGAGGAATATGGCGGATGTCCTGCTGGAGGAGTAGTAGGTGGATTAATATATATAGGAGGTAAATTATGCGTAGTTGTAGCGAACGATGCCACGGTTAAAGCTGGTTCCTGGTTTCCAATTACAGCAAAAAAAAATTTAAGACTTCAAGAAATTTCTATAGAAAATAAACTACCAATAATTTACTTAGTTGATAGTGCTGGTGTATTTCTTCCAATGCAAGATGAAATATTTCCTGATAAAGAACATTTTGGACGAATTTTTAGAAATAATGCAAAAATGAGTTCGTTAGGAATTAATCAAATTTCAGCAATAATGGGTTCATGTGTAGCTGGAGGAGCATATTTACCCATTATGAGTGATGAATCTATTATTGTAAATAAAACTGCAAATATTTTTTTAGCAGGAAGTTACTTAGTAAAAGCAGCAATTGGTGAAAATATTAATAATGAAGAACTTGGTGGCGCAACAACTCATTGCGAAATTTCTGGTGTAACAGACTATAAAGCTAAAAATGATAAAGATGCGCTTGATAAAATTAAATCTTTAGTAGATAAGATAGGTGATTATAATAAAGCTGGATTTGATAGAGCTATAGCTGTCAAACCAAAAAAAAATGAAAAAGAAATTTATGGAATTCTTCCAAGAAAGAGATCTAAACCATATGACATGAAAGAAATTATATATCGCTTAGTTGATAATTCAATATTTGAAGAATATAAAGAAAATTATGGTAAATCAATCATTTGTGGATATTCAAGAATTGACGGATGGGCAGTTGGTATTGTTGCAAACCAAAGAGAAATTATAAAAACTAAAAAAGGAGAAGTCCAATTTGGTGGCGTCATTTACTCTGACTCTGCTGATAAATCTGCACGTTTTATTGCAAATTGTAATCAAAAAAAAATCCCCCTCGTATTTCTTCAAGATGTTACAGGTTTTATGGTAGGGTCTAAATCAGAACATGCAGGAATTATAAAAGATGGAGCTAAAATGGTAAATACTATGTCTAATTCTGTTGTACCAAAATTCACAATCATTATTGGAAATTCATATGGCGCTGGTAATTACGCAATGTGTGGTAAAGCATATGACCCTAGGTTAATTGTAGCATGGCCTACAGCAAAATTAGGAGTTATGGGGGGAGAGCAGGCCGCTAAAGTATTACTTCAAATTGAAAAATCAAAACTTGAAGCAAATGGAGAAAGAATTGATACCAACAAAGAAAAATCTATTTTAAATAACATAAAAGAAAAATATGAAATAGAAACATCACCATATTATGCAGCATCTCGTCTGTGGGTTGACAATATAATTGATCCACTTGAGACAAGAGAAATCATTTCAATTGGAATTGAAGCAGCCAATCATTCTCCAATAAAAGAAAGATACAATCCTGGAGTGATACAAACATAAATAAGATCCAATTCTTATATTTGCAATCTTTAAATTAATAAATGATAAAAATAACTTTACCAGACGGTAGCATAAAAGAAGTTAATAAGGGTACATCACCGCTAGAAATTGCTATCAGTATCTCTGAAGGATTAGCCAGAAATGTACTTTGTGCTAGTGTTAACAAAGAATTGTGGGATTTAGATAGACCAATTCATGAAGATTCATCTTTAAAACTTCATACTTGGAGTGATTCTGAAGGAAAAAAGTGCTTTTGGCACTCTACCGCACATATAATGGCCGAGGCATTAGAAGAGCTTTACCCAGGAGTAAAATTTGGTATTGGTCCTGCAATAGAAAATGGCTTCTATTATGATATTGATTTAAACGGAAAGATGCTTTCATCAGACGATTTTTCAAAAATTGAATCAAAAATGAAAGAATTATCTTCCAAGAAATTAAAATTTGAAAGAAAAAAAGTTTCAAAAAGTCAAGCTTATTCTTACTTTAAAGAAAAAGGTGATGAGTATAAACTAGAATTAATTGAAAATTTAAAAGATGGCGACATTACTTTTTATACTCAGGGAAACTTTACTGATCTATGTAAAGGTCCACATATTTCCTCATCTGAAAAAATAAAAGCGATAAAGCTATTAAATGTTGCTGGTGCTTATTGGAGAGGAGATGAAAAAAGAAAGCAACTAACACGTATTTATGGTATATCTTTTCCAAAACAAAAAGAACTAATCAGCTATTTAGATTTTTTAGAGCAAGCAAAAAAGCGTGACCATAGAAAAATTGGTAGAGAAATGGAACTATTTACCTTTTCTCAGAAAGTAGGTCAAGGCTTGCCTATGTGGCTACCAAAAGGCACTAAACTAAAAGAAAAATTGGAAAATTTCTTAAAAGAAGCACAAGAAAAAGCTGGCTATCTTACTGTAACAACTCCACACATTGGAAATAAAGAGTTATATATTCAATCAGGTCACTGTGATAAATATGGAGAGGATTCATTTCAACCTATAAAAACACCAAACGAGGGTGAAGAGTTTTTCTTAAAGCCAATGAATTGTCCACATCATTGTGAAATTTATGCATCAAAACAATACTCTTATAAAGATCTTCCCATTAGATTAGCAGAGTTCGGGACTGTATATCGTTATGAACAGTCTGGAGAACTTCATGGATTAACTCGTGTTAGAGGATTTACTCAAGATGATGCACATATTTTTGCACGTCCTGACCAATTAAAAGAAGAATTTATTAATGTTATTGATTTAGTCCTTTTCATTTTTAATGCACTTGGATTTACAGAATTTAAAACTCAAATTTCCTTAAGAGACAAAGAAAATAAAGAAAAATACATTGGATCTGACGATAATTGGGAAAAAGCAGAACAAGCCATTATTGAGGCTTCTAACGAAAAGAAATTAGATACTGTTGTTGAATATGGTGAAGCTGCATTTTATGGTCCCAAGCTAGACTTTATGGTTAAGGATGCAATAGGAAGAGAATGGCAATTAGGAACAATACAAGTAGATTATAACTTACCAGAACGTTTTGAACTTGAGTATATTGGGCCAGATAATAAAAAGCATAGACCCGTAATGATTCATCGAGCTCCTTTTGGATCTATGGAGAGGTTTATTGCTGTTCTTATTGAACATTGTAATGGTAATTTTCCTATATGGCTAGCGCCTGAACAATTTATAATACTTCCAATAAGTGAAAAATACCATGATTATGCTGAAAAAGTATTGAGTTTTCTAAAAAAATACGATATTTGCGGCCCTATTGATCGCAGAGCAGAAACAACAGGCAGAAAGATTAGGGATGCTGAAGTTTCAAAATTGCCGTACATAATAATAGTAGGTGAGAAAGAAGTTAAAGAAGATGTAGTTACAATACGAAAGCATGGAGGCGAAAACTTAGGAAGTATGAAGGTTGATGAATTTAAGAATTTAATAAAAAAAGAAATCAGAAGTATAATAAAATTTAATAACTAAAAAAAAGAAAAATCGTACAAAGGAGAAGATCATTTAAAGGACGAGTAATTAAGAAAAAATTACACAAGACAAATAGAGAAATTACATCACCATTTGTGAGAATGGTAGGTGATGACGTAGAAGCAAAAATATGCTCATTAGATGATGCAATAAGAACAGCTCAAAAACTGGGTCTTGATCTTGTTGAAATTTCTCCAAACGCGGATCCTCCTGTTTGCAAAATAATAGATTACAAAAAATTCATCTATGACCAAAAAAAGAGATTAAAAAACATACAAAATAAAAGTCAAAAAATTGTTATCAAAGAATTAAGATTTGGTCCTAACACTGGTGATCATGATTTTGATTTCAAACTAAAACATGCAAAAAGCTTTCTTGCAGACGGAGCAAAAGTGAGAGCCTTTGTGTTTTTTAGAGGAAGAACAATTGTTTTTAAAGAACAAGGACAGATTTTACTTCTGAAGCTAGCTCAGGCCTTAGAGGAAGTTGGAGTTGTTGAAGAAATGCCAAAGCTAGATGGGAAAAAAATGATAATGATAATTGCACCAAAAAAAATAAAAAAATAAGACAATGCCAAAAATGAAAACTAAAGCTGGAGCCAAAAAAAGATTTAAGTTAACTGGTTCCGGAAAATTAAAGAGAAAACAAGCGTTTAAATCACATATTTTGACAAAAAAAGAAACAAAACAAAAACACAACTTAACTAAAACAGCATATGTATCGAAATCAGATACAAAAAATGTAAAACTTCAGTTAGGTTTATAATTGAAAATAGGTTATTAACCAGTTTTATAGTTTTAAGCACTTAAAAGTCACTATACAACAAAAAACAAAGAAAAATGCCAAGATCAGTAAACTCTGTAGCTGCCAAAGCTAGAAGAAAAAAAATTTTAAAAGCCTCTAAAGGATATTTCGGTAGAAGAAAAAATGTTCATACAGTAGCAAAAAATGCTGTTGAAAAAGGCCTACAATATGCGTATAGAGATAGAAAAAACAAAAAAAGAAATTTTAGAGCACTTTGGATACAAAGAATAAATGCGGGGGCTAGATTGCATGGTATGTCATACTCTCAATTTATGGGGAAAATTAAATCCAACAAAATTGACTTAAACAGGAAAGTGTTAGCAGATTTAGCAATGAATCACCCAACTACATTTAAGGCAATTATAGAAAAGGTCAAATAATTTAGTTGCTTTAATTAAACAAACATTTATTACTAATTAATTACATCGTTTTTTTGTTGCAACAGACTTAAAGCATCAATTGCGTAATAATAATCTGGATTTAATTGAATAGCTCTTTTATAGTCTGATTCTGCTTGTTTAATATTACCTAAAGTTTCAAAACATATTCCTCTTGCGTAATAAGCCTGATAAAATGAAGAGTTAGAATAGATAGCATCTGAAAAATTATTTGCAGCGATATCATATAATTCAAGCTCCATATTAATAAATCCTAAATTATAATGACTATCAGAATGAAACTTATTTACTTCATGAAGTTCTGCATATGCTGACAATGCATTATTCCATTCTTGCATATCTTGATAAAACAGAGCTTTATTGTATAAAACAAGTTCATTTTTTGAATCTAACTTTATTGCATTATCATAATAAAGTATTGCATTTTTGTCTTTTAACAAATGATAAATCTGACCTAATTGCATGTTAGCTTCAAAAAAAGATGGATTAATTAGTAACGAATTTCTAAAGCAATCGATTGCTTTAGGGTATTCTTTTAACTGCTTAAAAGTATATCCTAATAAAAGATGTGTATTTTCTTGATTATAATTAATTTGTAATGATTTAGTTAAAAAATTTACAGACTCTTGATAATCCCCAGAAGCCAAAAGCAACTCACCCATTAAAGAATATGCAATAAAGTTTTGGTTATCTAATTCAATTGACTTTTCAAGATTTTGTTTTACCAAAGATGGAAATGAAGGATTAGCATTTCTCCTTTTAGAAAGCTCAAAGTAAATATTGGCAAGATTTAAATAACTTTTAGATTTTTTCGGTTCAAGCTTAATAATATCCTCAGCATATTTAATAGCCGCGCTCAAATCATTAATAGAAATAAGGTAATTAATTGTTTTATACAAAGAATCAACAGATATATAATTTGATGATAAAAAAAGAGATAAATAATCTATTTTATTATTTTGATTGTAACCAATTAAATTTGAAGTAGTTTTATATATTTGATTCTTATCTTGTTTATAAAAGCTATCATCTTTTTTATTACCACAGCTTGAAAATAAAATAATAAAAAGAAAAAAAAATTTATACATCAGTCTATCCTTCAGCGCCTTCTTTAATTTTTAATTCAATTTCTTGACATAACTCTGGGTTATCAGCAATGATTTTCTTAACAGCATCTCTTCCTTGACCTAACTTTGTGTCTTGATAAGAAAACCATGAGCCAGATTTTTGAATAACTCCTAATTCTGTTGCAATGTCTAATATTTCTCCAGAACGAGAAATACCTTGACCAAACATAATATCAAACTCAACTTTTCTAAAGGGAGGCGCGACTTTATTTTTAACAACTTTGACTCTTGTTCTATTTCCAATAACTTCATCTCCATTTTTAATAGCTCCTACTCTTCTAATATCAAGACGCACTGATGAATAAAATTTTAAGGCATTTCCACCGGTTGTAGTTTCAGGATTACCAAACATGACTCCAATCTTCATTCTTATTTGATTTATAAATATAACAGTACAATTTGTTTTGTGAATAGTTGCAGTTAATTTTCTTAAAGCTTGAGACATTAATCTAGCATGTAAACCCATTTTACTATCCCCCATTTCGCCTTCTATTTCTGATTTTGGTGTTAAAGCTGCTACTGAATCTATAACAACTAAATCTACTGCTCCAGAGCTGATAAGATGGTCTGCTATTTCTAATGCCTGTTCTCCATTGTCTGGCTGTGATATATATAAATTTTCAAGATCTACACCTAATGCAGATGCATATGATGAGTCAAATGCATGCTCGGCATCAATAAATGCTGCGACACCTCCTTGTTTTTGAACTTCAGCAATTGCATGTATTGTTAATGTTGTTTTACCAGATGATTCGGGTCCATAAATCTCGATAACTCTTCCTCTTGGGTAACCTCCAACTCCTAAAGCTATATCTAAACTTACTGATCCAGTAGGAATTGACGCAACATCACCATCAACTTTATCTCCTAATTTCATCAAGATGCCTTTACCATAAGACTTTTCTAATTTACCTATGGTAAGTTCTAATACTTTTAATTTTTCGTTTTTTTCTTTATCACTCATAATAAATATATTTTATACAAAATTCAGTAATTCTTTTTCAAAAAGAAGTAAAATTAAAAGAGATTTATTAACAAATCTATTTAAAGCTATTTTAAAAGACTCTTTCGACCTACTTTACTTGTTATTATATCTTTATCAAGTTGCCATCCTCTGGCTGGTGAAAATTCTCGTCCATAAAATATTATCTGTAAATGTAACTTATTCCATAAATTTACTGGAAATAGTCTCTTTGCATCTCTTTCCGTAATTTGAACATTTTTTCCACTTGAAAGACCCCATCTATACATTAATCTATGTATGTGAGTGTCAACAGGGAAACTTGGTATTCCAAATGCTTGGGACATTACTACACTCGCTGTTTTATGTCCAACAGATGGAAAAGACTCAAGTTCATCTAAATTTGCAGGAACAATGCCATTATATTTTTCAATTAAGATTTTCGATAACCCGTAAATACCTTTACTTTTCATAGGTGAAAGACCACACGGTCTAATTATATCCTCAATTTGTGCAACTGATAAGCTTACCATCTTTTTTGGTGTATCTGCTTTGTCAAATAAAATTGGAGTAATTTTATTAACTCTTTCATCAGTACATTGTGCTGACAACAATACAGCAATAAGTAATGTATAAGGATCCTTATGATTAAGTGGAACAGAAGGATTTGGATATAGTTTTTGTAAAGTGTCAACAATAAAATTTACTTTCTCTGATTTATTCATTAATCAAAGATAAATAGATTTTACTAAAAAATTAAATAAATTAGTTTAGTGATATTAAAAAATCATTTCCGCTATTTGTCTTGATATTCTTTGTTGATTTAGCGTATGCAAGAATAAATGATACGGATTGTAGACTTGGTCCAGATTCGAGTTGATTTTTAATTATAATTTTTTCTTGTTGTTTCTTTAATTTTTCTTTAGTTAATAAAGTAGAATTTTTTCTCATAAATATTGTTTAGTTGTTTAATCATCAATCTGAACGAATAGAGAAAAAAAATATTGTAAAATAATTGATAATTATCTATGTGACAAATCAATTTTACGTTCTTCAGAGATAGTTCGTAAATTTATTAAAGCATACCTCATCCTACCTAAAGCTGTGTTAATACTAACATTAGTTAATTCAGCAATTTCTTTAAAAGACTTATCTTCAAAATATCTATACTTGATGACATCCCTTTGTTCAATTGGTAATAAATCTATTAACAAATTAAGATCAGAATAAATTCTCTTACGAATCATTTCTTCTTCTTGAGACTTTGCACCATTGTTTAATATATCAAAAATATTAAAATCATCTGTTGAACGTATATTTTTAACTTTATTAGATTTTCTAAAATAATCTATTACTAAATTATGCGAAATTCTCATCATCCAAGGCAAAAATTTACCCTCTTCATTATATTTACCCTTTTGCAACGAATTAATCACTTTAACAAACGTATCCTGAAAAATATCTTCAGCAAGATCTCTGTTTTTAACTTTAGAAAATATAAATGAAAAAACTTTATTCTTATGACGATTTAATAACTGTTCAAAAGAGTTGTTATCCCCTTTTAAATAATTCACTACCAAATCCTTGTCTGATTTTGTTTGAGTCAACATATACTTGTTTTTAGTTAATAAAAAATTTAAGTAAATGTTGATCTATAGGCAGTGTTTTGGTTAATAAGTATACTACAAATATATAAAATATATTATAGTATGAGAAATAATATCAAATCCTTTATTTAATTTTGTAAGATTTTTTAAAAAAAGTAATGAAAAAAAAAGATCAAAATCACTATATTGAAATTAATGGAGCAAGAGTACATAACTTAAAAAATGTATCTCTGAAAATACCCAAAAACCAATTGATAGTAATTTGCGGAGTTTCAGGTAGTGGAAAATCATCATTGGCTTTTAATACACTGTTTGCAGAAGGTCAAAGAAGATATATAGAAAGCTTATCTGCATACGCTAGACAATTTTTAGGTAAATTAAAAAAACCAGATGTCGATGAAATAAAAGGAATATGTCCTGCAATTGCAATTGAACAAAAAACAAAAACTAATAATCCAAGATCAACTGTAAGTACTTCAACAGAGATTTATGATTATTTAAAATTAATGTTTGCACGTATTGGTAAAACTTTTTCTCCTGTTTCTGGAGAGGAAGTAAAAAAAGATTCAATTGAAGATGTTATAAATTTCATTACCAGACAAAAAGAAAATTCTGATATTCTTATCCTTTTCAGTAAGGAAATTAAAAGTGAAGATACTTATTACAGTCTAATAAAAAGAGGGTATTCAAGAGTTCTTGTAAACAATAACGTACATAGGATACAAGAAATTTTAAAATCCAATAAAAATTTAAGTCAAAATAAAGTTAAAGTAGTTGTTGATAGAATAATTACAGAAAAGGAAAATGATAAAGCTAGAATTTCTACATCTGTAGAAACAGCTTTCTATGAAGGAAATGGTGAATGTATAGTTTATCTAAATAACAAAAAACATTATTTTTCCAATAAATTTGAGAAAGATAGTATAAAATTTACTTATCCTTCTGTAAATTTATTTTCATTTAATAACCCATATGGAGCTTGCAATGTATGTGAAGGATATGGATCTGTTCTAGGGATAGATGAAAATAAAGTTATACCTAACAAAAATTTATCTTTATTTCAGAACACTGTTGCTTGCTGGAACGGGAAAAAATTAAGTAAGTGGAAAGATAGATTCATAAATGAATCTGTAAGGTTTAACTTTCCAATTCACAAGCCGTACAATCAATTATCAAATGAAGAAAAAAATATATTATGGGATGGAAAAGAAAAATGTAAAGGAATAAATCAATTTTTCGAAAAATTAGAAGAAAAACAATACAAAATACAAAATAGAGTTTTAATAGCAAGATATAGAGGAAAAACAATTTGTAATAGCTGTAATGGAACACGTCTTAGAAAAGACGCATTATTTGTAAAAATTGCACAAAAAAGTATTGCTGATATAAACAATATGAGTATTGATGTTGCTCTCGATTTTTTTAACAATATCAAATTATCATCTGAAGAAGAAAAAATAACTGATAGGCTATTATTAGAAATTAATTCTAGATTAAATTATCTTCAAAGCATAGGATTAGGATACTTAAAACTTAATAGAAAATCTAATACTCTTTCAGGAGGAGAATCTCAAAGAATAAATATAGCAAAGTCTATAAGTAGTTCATTGGTTGGCTCTATGTACATTTTAGATGAACCCAGTATTGGATTGCACCCAAAAGATACTGAAAAACTCATCCAAATACTCAAGAATCTTAGAGATATTGGTAACACAGTAATTGTTGTTGAGCATGATAAAGATATAATGTATGAAGCAGATCAAATTATTGATATAGGTCCAAATGCTGGAATTAATGGGGGTGAAATTATTTTTCAAGGAAGTCTTGATAAAATCAAAAAAAATAAAAATTCATTAACAAAAAAATATTTATTTGATGATTTAAAAATATTTACTCCTAAAAAAAGAAAAATACTTAAAGAAAGTATACATATAAATAAAATAAATAAAAACAATCTTAAAAATTTAAATGTAAAAATACCAATAGGAGGCTTGACTGTAATATCTGGAGTTAGTGGGTCTGGAAAATCATCGTTAGTGAAGCATACACTAAAAGGGGCATTAGAAAATTATCTTAATCATAACATAACAAATACAAAACAATATTCTGATGTTAAAATAACAAATAAGGCAATTAAGGACTATGAATTTATTGATCAAAATCCAATTGGAAAATCATCAAGATCTAATCCATCAACTTATTTAAAAATTTATGATGACATACGGAAATTATATTCAAATCAAAAACTATCAAAAATTAGAAATTATAAGACAGGTTACTTCTCTTTTAACATTGATGGTGGTAGATGTAATAAATGCAAAGGAGAAGGAGAAAATACAATTGAAATGCAATTTATGGCAGACGTGCAAATTACATGTGATGAATGTAAAGGAAAACGATTTAAAAAAGAAATACTTGAAATTAAATTCTTTGACAAGAATATTTCTGATATTTTAGATCTGTCAATTGACGAGGCAATTACATTTTTTAAAGAACATAATGAAATAAAAATTGCTAAAAAAATTCAACCATTACAAGATGTTGGTCTAGGATATGTTAAATTAGGACAATCATCAAGTACTTTTAGTGGTGGAGAAGCTCAAAGAATCAAGTTAGCTTATTTTCTAAGTAAAGGTAGTACTAAAGAGAAAACAATATTTATGTTTGATGAACCAACAACAGGCCTACATTTTCACGATATAAACAAACTACTTATCTGCTTTAATGCATTAATAGAAAAAGGTCATTCAATTATTTGTATTGAACACAACCTAGATGTCATAAAAAGTGCAGATTGGATAATCGACATGGGTCCCAAGGGGGGTATTGAAGGTGGTAAAATCATATTCAGTGGAACTACTGAAGAAATAGTGACAAGCAAAGAGTCAA
>MDTC01039830.1_pt1 | contig 34556 bp, 31 predicted proteins | sample 811181 | NCBI WGS metagenome assembly MDTC01 (sample SAMN05326644, study PRJNA326480) | marine metagenome | isolation source: seawater | place: Pacific Ocean: North | collected 2011
AAACACCTCTAACCAGTGCATTTTTCTGCCAACGCTTAAACACTGGGCCGTTTAAGGATATCTATCAATGAGCTTTTGGCAAGATCTAACGTACATTATGAGAATACCCTTCAATGGTGATAGAAAATACGTGCTGTACTTGCGTTTTGTTGATTCAAATACGAAGATGGAAGATCGGACGATTTAGGGGGAACATTATGACAATCAAACCAAATATTCTGAAACAAAAGCTTATTGCTGGCAAAATGGGGCTTGGCTTCAGCGTCAATTACCTGCGCACACCAGACGTTTCAAAAATTGCTTATGCCTGCGGTTATGACTGGATCAAACCCGACATGGAACATGCAACGTATGATATTGATATGGTGAGCCAGATGTGCATGTCAGCGCTTGATGTGGGTTGCTCGCCGATAGTGCGGGTCCCAGGAAAGCAGCATTTTCACGCTAGCCGAATACTTGATGGCGGGGCACAAGGTGTAATAATTCCGCACGTTGACTCTGTGGAGGAAGCCAAGGCCGCGGTAGACTGGTGCAAGTTCCCACCGATTGGGCACCGGTCCTCGCCAGGCCCAGTCCCGCAGCTCTCGTATTCCAAATATAATCTTGCGGACACGATGCGACTTTGTAATGAAAACACCCTTGTAGTCATTATGCTTGAAACTTGGGATGCCATTCAATTGGCCGACGATATCGCCGCAATCGAGGGAGTTGATGTTCTGCACATAGGATCTAATGATCTTTCGGCCGATATGGGGATACCCGGACAGTATGACCACAACAAATTGATTGAATGCTACAAAATTATGACTGACGCCTGCAAAAAACATGGAAAATTTGCCGGGATGGGCGGTATTTATGACGAAGAAAATGCCACTCGATATATTAATATGGGATGCCGATTTATTAACTCTGGCGGTGATCTCGGCTTCATGGCAGCAGGAGCAAATAAGCGCTCTCATTTCCTCAATAATGTTCAGTTTTAAAGGAGGGAACCATGTCTCTTATTCCAAATACCACTAAAAATAAACTTGTAGATGGCAAAATTGCTTTCTGCTTCGGTCTGCGCGTGGGACGTACTGTGAATGCGGGCATGATTGCTGGAACTTGTAATTTTGATTGGCTATTCATCGATATGGAACATGGTACATTCGACGTTGACCTAACATGCCAAATTGCATCGACTTGTCTTAATACTGGCGTCACACCAATCGTTCGCATACCAGGACATCAGCACTTCCACATCGCTCGTGTTTTAGATGGTGGTGCACAAGGCATTATTGCCCCACACGTCGATAATGTCGATCAAGCGAAGGCCATTGTGTGCGCAGCAAAATATCCGCCTATTGGAAAACGCTCTATGAGCAATAACTTGCCGCAATTCGGCATGAAGCAAATGCCGGGAGGTGATCTCGCTCAGCAGCTTAATCAAAATACTCTTGTGATAGTCATGCTTGAGACACCTGAGGCTATCGACAATGCAGAGGCCATTGCAGCAGTCGAGGGCGTTGACGTCTTGATGATAGGTACTAACGATCTTTGTGCTGAGATGGGTATACCGGGCCAGTTTGATGATGAACGCACAGTCGATGCTTATACCAGGATGATTGAAGCGTGCCAAAAAACTGGAAAATATGCGGGCATGGGTGGCATCTATGAACACAAATTGATGGAAAAATATATTAAAATGGGTGTACGTTTTCTTTTGGGTGGCGCTGATCTCGGTTTTATTATGAGTGAGGCCACGATGCGCTCAAAGTTTCTACGAGGTTTAATTTAGTTTACTAAAGAACACGCCCGCGATGTGCGGGAAGGGACGACACGCTAAAGACATACCACTTAACCTTGGCGTGCTTTGAACCTCGGATTTGTCTTATTAATTACGTACACTCGTCCACGGCGACGAACCACGCGGCAATCTTTGTGCCTGTTCTTCATTGACTTTAGCGAATTAACGACTTTCATTGGCTTAATACCTAATAAAGAAACCTCATCAATAAAAGTGTAGTGGTGCTTTACTAAACTGTCAATGGCAGCTAAGCGTCCTTCGAAAAGTACTGGTCATAGCCATTATCCTGTAGAAGCCGAACACCGCTTTGCAGAATCAACAGGCATTATTTGCATTAAACGAGTACTTGTTGTCTGTGCGATAGCTTGGACCGGCATGGATAAGTTTTATGTGATCACGTTCGAAAACTTAACCCTAAAGAATTTTTCGTTTTTTTAAATCAGCCAGTTCAGCGTCTGAAAGGCCCAATTTCTCAATCAGAACTTCATCTGTATGCTCACCCAATAAGGGTGGTGGCAGGCGATAACTCACGGGAGTTTCCGATAGTTTAAGCGGACTGGCTATCATTTTCGCCTTTTCATCACCTGTTGCGGGATGCTTCATCTCAATCAGCATCTTCCGAGCTAATACATGAGGGTCACTGAAAACCTCCGAAAGACTGTTAATGGGCCCACATCCAATTTTTGCCTTTTCAAGATTTTCTAACCACCATGCAGAAGGGTTCTGTCTAGTGATTTCATTTAACATAGGTGTAGTGACATCTCTGTTTTTTACACGCTCTACATTAGTCGAAAACCGCTCGTCTTTTAATAATTCCTGACAACCAGCCACATCACAAAACCGCTCGAAGGTATCATCATTTCCCACAGATAATACGATATACCCGTCGGCCGTAGGCATAACTTGATAGGGTAAAATATTCGGGTGATTATTTCCAAGACGCTCAGGGTTCTGGCCGGTCGCAAGATAATTCATACCTTGATTAGCGAGCCAAGCAACGTGTGTATCCAACATTCCAATATCAATAGCCTGGCCTTCACCAGTTGATTGTTTGTGCCGCACAGCAGCCAATATCCCTACACAAGCATACATTCCAGCCATTAAGTCAGCAATCGATACCCCGACCTTCATCGGTTCGCCATCCGGTGCACCTGTTAAACTCATAACACCTCCCATTGCCTGGATCAGTGCATCATAGCCGGGACGTAAGGCGTAAGGGCCAGTCTGGCCGAAACCTGTTATGGAACAATAAATGAGACCCGGGAAATCTTCCTTTAGTTGCTCATAACCAAGATTGTATTTAGTCAGCGTTCCCGTCTTAAAGTTTTCTGTCAAAATATCCGAATCTGCCAATAATTTGCGTATTAATGCCTGTCCATCTGGATCTGCCAGATTGAGTGTAACGGAACGCTTATTGCGATTGGCTCCTGCAAAATAAGCACTTTCACTGCTATCTTTGCCAGCGCTATTAGGAAGGAAAGGGGGTGCGAAACTGCGGGTATCATCGCCCACACCGGGACGCTCTATCTTGATTACCTCAGCTCCCAAATCACCCAATATCTGGGTGCAACTTGGTCCTGCAAGAATGCGTGTTAAATCTAAAACTTTCAAACCCTCTAACGGACCAGTCATGATAAAGTTCCTTAAATTGAATATGAAATATAGTAACGCGCCGCTCTTCTACCGCAGCCCGTTGGGTTTCCACAAGGCCGAGGTCTAATCAGCAATATGAACGCAATTTTTTTCTTCATCGTTTTAACCTCATTTCTGGTCGCCAGCTGGCGTCAGCTCACTGAAACTGTGCTGGCTGGGATGCCTACGGCGATGCAAGTGCTAGGCGCAGGAATCATTGATTCTGCCAAAGACTCCGTCACCCTAGTATTCAGTCTCATAGGCGTCATGGCACTTTTTTTGGGTTTAATGAAGGTTGCAGAAAATGGCGGACTGCTCACAATCATCGCTAAGCTGATGAGGCCTGTTTTGGTTCGATTATTCCCTGACATTCCAGATGGACACCCTGCAATGGGGGCAATAATAATGAACTTGTCAGCTAACGTGATGGGGCTAGGAAACGCCGCCACCCCTTTTGGTATTCGCGCAATGCAGGAGCTTGATCGTATCAACCCACACAAAGGAACGGCAACAGACTCAATGGTCCTGTTCCTTGCAATCAACACCTCCTCAATAACTATCTTACCGACCGGTGTCATCGCGTTACGTGCTGCTGCCGGCTCAACTGACCCCGCAGGCATAGTGCCGACAACGCTTTTCGCCACGCTTTGTTCAACCATTGTTGCAATATTAGCAGCAAAATACCTTGCAAAACTTTGGACAAAAGAGCGCGTTGCAAACCCTGAAACAGGCGAAAAGAAAACCGGCAAAGTGTCACAAGCACAGCTGCCATCTCAGCAAAATCCAATTATCGCAGATGCCGTTGCGGTCGTTGATCAAGGGCAGGCCTATCCATTATGGACAACATTTCTTGCTCTTGGCACGGTGATCTTATTAATTCCGATCACAATTTTTTATGGAAACATTATTTCTCCTTGGATCATTCCGAGCCTATTGTTGAGCTTACTGACATTTGGCTACGTTCGCGGTGTTGCAATATATGAGTCGTTTATTGATGGCGCCCGAGATGGCTTCGAGATTGCTGTACGTATAATTCCATTTTTAGTGGCAATACTGGTGGCAATCGGTATGTTCCGCGCAAGTGGAGCAATGGATTTGTTGGTAGGTCCCATTGGCTCGATCACTTCCTCTATTGGCCTACCCATCGATGCATTACCCATGGCAATTTTACGTCCATTATCAGGTTCGGGCTCATATGGTATTCTTGCATCAACGATTCAAGATCCTGCTATAGGCCCCGATAGTTACACAGGGTATCTCGTAAGCACGCTCCAAGGCTCTACAGAGACAACTTTCTATGTACTTGCGGTTTATTTTGGAGCAATACAGATCCGTCGCATCCGCCATGCATTGGCTGCTGGATTGTTAGCTGATGTTGCCGGCATTGCCGCGGCTATCGTGATTTGCAGTATTCTATATGGCCACTAGGATGCTATGGCATGAGCCTTGCACAACTGCAATATCCATTAACTTTATAGGCAAAGAGTATATTCATGCTGCCAAAAACACTGGGTTCTGGACGACTGAAAGATTCTGTTAAATCGACCCCTCAGAAATGGGTAAAGCACCTGATAGAACCCGCGACATTAGAAGCCATTTTTTGTGATAGCAAGGCTCAATTGACGAAGGGCAAAGGGCAAAATAATTTAGTTGAAATAGTTAATGCCGTGATCGATGATACGGATGCATTGTGGGCTGAGCTTGAACCCGAACAACCGAATCATGCCTGCCACAAGGGGTGTTCATGGTGTTGTCACCAAAATGTATCCGTGACATGGCCTGAGCTATTAAAAGTGCTCTTATATCTTGTTAAAATGAACAATAAAAAAAGCATCACGTCGCTTGCTAAGAGCATAAAAATTCATTCGCAAAAGATTGCAGGGAAATCCTCGAACCATAGGTTTGATAAAAAACTTGCGTGCGCTTTTTTAAAGGGCAACCGCTGTACAATACACTCCGCTCGTCCCTTACAGTGCCGCGGAGGTTTTTCAGAAAAGGAACAATACTGTCGTGATCTCCTCGAAAATCGAACCGCAACTCAATCTAAAATCCAAAACCGCACTTGTGATGGAAAATATTTAGTGGCCCCAAAAATGATTTATAACAGCGCACAACTAGGGCTGTCTCAAGCACTACATGACGAAAATCTTGACGGGAATATGTATGAGTTGACAGCTGCCATGGCAATTCTCATGGAGCATCTAGAGAGTAAAAGTCTAAATGAGGTTACCCCAGATGACCTCGCACCCGCCTTATTGACAAAGTCAAAAGGTGAATATGTCACCAGTAATTTTTTATAATATTAAGTGTATTATCCTCAGTATCGTCGACGAAGCCAGTCTAAAGCATGTTCAAGTTGCGCATCGGTTTTCTCTTTCTTAGCTGGCAACACCTCGATATGAGGTGTAATACCACCTTCGACTGTGCGACCAGATGGCGTCAGATAGATAGACGTTGTTAATTTAAGGCGCTCCTCAGACGAAAGCGGCAAAATGGTCTGCACCGAACCTTTCCCAAAAGTCCGAGACCCTATCAAAGTCGCACGCAGATTGTCTTTTAAGGCACCAGCTACTATCTCTGCGGCTGAGGCAGAACCTTTATCAATCAGAACAACTAATGGCCTCCCCCGGGAAAGATCACCTTTTGTAGCTCGGTAGTGAAGATCACTACTACGAGCTCGCGTAGAAACGATACGGCCCTTGTCTAAAAATAAATCGGCCACCTCAATCGATTGATCAAACAACCCCCCCGGGTTTCGGCGAAGGTCTAATACAAAACCTTTAAGCCTATTTCCGAGATTATCCCATAAAGTCGAAATAGCTTCTTGAACTTCCGCACCCGTTCGATCTGAGAACCTACTTACACGTACATAACCAATATTTTGCTTAATAGAAGACCGAACGGAAGCGACTTTTATAATAGCTCTCTCTATTGATAGATAAAATTTCGGCCGTTTTTGACGCTTTATAGCAAGTTTTACGATACTTCCCGGACGGCCACGTAATACCAGCACAGCGTCCCGCAACGCCATTTTTGCGAATGATTTTCCATCAGCACTCAGGATATGATCACCTGGCTGCACACCGGCATCTGCAGCAGGCGTTCCGTCGATAGGCGAAATAACTTCGATATACCCTTGACCCATGCGAACTTGAATGCCGACACCCCCAAATTCTCCGCTTGTCTGATCTCTAAGCGCTCGCCAATGTGCAGCATTAAGATAACTGCTGTATGGATCTAAAGATGACAGCATACCTTGGATCGCGGAATCAACTAATACGCGATTACTAACACTAGTTGGGTCAGGTACGGTCCTACGCATACCCTCCGTTGCTGCTAACAAAAGTGACTTTTTGTCCACTTCATGGACATACAATGTGCGAACTCGGTCGTAAATTTGAGCAAACAAAAATAGATCTGAGTGTGCCATCCTAGCATTCACTGGCACCTCAGGCGATAATTTTCCGTTAGAAGAGTTTGCCTGTCTATATTGATTTATATCCCTCGCAAGCCACTTACTAGCAGCATCACTCTCTGACTTAAGATGATAATTATGGCACGCCGAAACAAAAATGCATGAGACGATTAATAAGCAGGCACGGACTAAATTCATGAATTTGACCTTACGCTCCTGTTAAGTCTGTACGCCTACACGGCGATAATTACGGTACTGCTAAGCATTTTAAAAAACCAAGGTTTGAGTCCGCAACAAAGGATAAAGTTTATAAAAAACTAAATTAGGGTAACTTTCTAACCACAAAAAGGGTAATAGAAATCAAAATGCCGCACTTAAAAAATGTAAAGAATCTTTTTATTTTCAAGCGCAGTTAGATTTATCATTTTTGTAACGAAGATTTTCACGGTTGAGTTGGTCGAGCTTTGTCACTCCCATGAGTTTCATGCCCCGCTCTATTTCATTTTTTAAGTTACGCAGAGCTTTTTCTACCCCGGCTTGCCCTGCAGCTGATAGAGCATAGAGATACAAACGCCCGCCCGAACACGCCTTCGCGCCCATTGAAAGAGCCTTTAGCACGTGAGTACCTCGCTGGATCCCTCCTTCACAAATAACATCAACTTTGTCACCTACTGCATCACAAATCTCAGCAAGTTGATCAAACGGTGCTCGTGAACCATCCAGCTGGCGGCCTCCATGATTGGAAACCATAATACCCGTACATCCAATATCAACAGCACGCTTTGCATCCTCCACACTCATCACGCCCTTCAGCGCAAAATGGCCATTCCATTGAGAGCAAAGCTTCTCAGCATCCTTCCAATTCATCGATTGATCGAGCATAGTTGAAAAATAATCGCCTACAGATACTGCCATATTAGTGCCAGCCTCCACGTGGCTGGAGAGATGCGGCATATCAAATTTTTCTTTTGTTAAAAAGTTCCATGCCCATCCGGGATGAGTTAAAAAACTCAGCAACGAGCTCGGCGTAAGTCTCGGGGGCGAGGTAAACCCTGTGCGCAGGTCACGTTCTCTATTCCCACCTGTAATTGTATCAACGGTCAATGCGAGAATACCAAAGTTAGCTGCCCTTGCCCTTTCTAACAATGCATCATTCAATCCACGATCTTTGTGAAAGTAAAATTGGAACATTTTTGGCGTGTCCGTTATTCTTGAGATCTCCTCAACAGTGACAGTAGCTAATGAGGAAACTCCAAACATAGTTCCATATTTGGCGGCTGCTCGAGCTACGGCTCTCTCACCTTCATGATGAAACAATCGCTGAAGAGCGGTAGGGGCGCAATAAAGAGGCATATCAAGTTGCTGCCCCATTACCTCTACTGACATATCTACGTCTTGGACACCCGCAAGGACATTTGGAATGAGATCAACATCGTCATAGGCCTCAGTATTCCGTCGATATGTCAACTCATCATCTGCAGCACCGTCAATATAATGAAAGATCGGCCCGGGCAAACGTTGTTTGGCAAGCGACCTAAAATCATTGAAATTATGACAATTTTGTAAACTCACCACATTATAGCTCCAACTATCCCAAGTGTTAAAAAGTAGACGCAGTGAATATAGGCAAGTTACTCGTCAATGTCGTAAACATTACAATACAAAGATATATCCTTTAATTAAAGTAACGATTCTATCCGTTACATACGTAATCATTGGACTTAGCCACATTAAAAATACCTTTGGCAAAAATACTTTTGGCAAAATTTTTGTAAACTAGCCTGACCGAGTTGAAGCAACCAGGAATATTGAGACCGTCAAACGCATTTGATCCGCCGGCAATAAGAGAGAAACCAACATGTTAAACAACATCAAAGCAGTATTAAAAAATCTCTTGCTTATACTAATCAGCCTTCTTGTTACCTTAGAGATATTCAGCGCACTAGCAACACGACTGTTCAATCTTCCGGCTAATTTACCAAATTACAAAATCCCAGCTTTTAAACCGTTTTGGTCCGACATTAACCCTATTTGGGGTGTTTGGCATGAACCAAACTCACGCTATGACCATGTTCGAAAATGTTATCGTGCAGTCTATACAGCTAATTCCCACGGGATGCGCGACCAGGAACGCGGCATTGATAGTCGGGAGAAAAGGGTAATAGTTCTCGGCGACTCATTCACAGAGGGATTTGGACTTAAAAATGAAGATCGTTGGACTAACATGCTCGAGAAGACTACAGGCATAGCGCATTTGAATTTCGGTAATGCGGGCATATTCGGCCCGACACAATACATGTTACTCTACAAGAATTTTGCGAAGAAGTTTAAACACGATGGCATTATAATAGGGCTTTTCCCTGGCAATGACTTTCTTGACGACAGCCCCAAGTTTGGCCATTTGGCTTTCGGTCATCGCTACCGTCCTTATCTAGCTGAAACAAGCAACGGTTATAAACTTTATTATTTCAACGAATCCGAACTTGGTGATGCACCGGAGCGTCAAAAAAGCAAATCATTCTCGCGTGGCACTCGTCAAGTGTTTCGGAATTTCACGCACTCGGTAAATGTCATCGAATACGCAATTGGCTTAGTGCGCCAGTGGAGTGGAGCACAAATACACGGTCGTAAATTCATATTCAATTATTCTGGATATGCTGATTATAGTGATTCGGACTGGAAGCGTTTCTCATATATTTTCGGACAATTGCGAAAATCTGCAGGTAAGCGGCCTATTCTCATTGTGCTAATTCCAAGGCCTGGTGATTTTCTTTACATGAGGCAAGGCAAGGCTCTTAAACTTCAAAGAGACCTTAATGAGCTGATATCGCAATACTCCAATACAAGCATGATAGACCTGCTACCAATTCTTTCAAAGCCTGAGGATTGGACGCGATATTATCAAATTTGCGATGGCCATTGGACACCTCTTGCTAATCGATTAGCAGCTAATGAAATCGCAACTTCAAAATTTTACCAAGCACTACAGGCCTTTTACCTCAATCAAATTAAGGCCACACAGAGCAAATAGCATTATTGATCTTAAATCTCGCAGGGTCAGATACCATCTTTTATGCGCAATTTACAAAATACTCCGACTTATTCGGCGTGTTGGACCACGCATGATAACACGAGAAAATAGCCCCACGGGCAGTTAACGCCAGCCCATAGCCATACTAAATTAATTTGTTTAAGGTGTTGTCCATTATTAGAAGCAGAATTGAAGCGTTCAATAATTAGAGGGTTTTGAGCATGAATGGTGGTGAAGTAGTTGTTGAGGTAATGTTATCGCGAGACGTAGATACAGTGTTCTTTGTTCCAGGCGGAACAAATACTACGATTCTAGAAGCACTCAGCCGCAACCGAAATAAGGTCCGCGCAGTTCCCACTAGGCTCGAGTCCTCTGCGGCTTTTGCTTGTGAGACATACTCAAAGTTCGCCAAAAAACCTGCTTGTATGCTCGCAAGTCGTGCACCCGGCGCTTGTAACGCCACCGTCGGAATTCATACGGCAATGCAAGCCTCCCGACCACTTGTTTTCTTTATTTCAAATATTCCAAAACCACAGCAAGGGCGCGAGGCTTTCCAAGAAATAAATTATCATCTCATGTATCAACCAATCGCTAAAGCAGTCTTTGATGTCCACTCCTATGATGAAATTGCTGAAGTCACTGCACGGGCCCTTGATCTCTCAATAAGCGGCCGACCGGGCCCTGTTGTTGTTGCCATATCAAAAGATATTCTAGACGGCCCCGAAGGCGAACCTATTATCCCGGCAAAGCCTGCTCATGTTCGCGCGGGGGCCGATCCAACCGCAGTTAAAGAGGCAATAAGTCTGATTGACGCTGCTCAACGCCCCATTCTAGTGGCCGGAGAAATGATTAGCTGGGAAATGGCGACCCAGGCATTGGTAGATTTTGCAGACGCAAGTGGTGTTGGGGTTCTCACTGCCTACCGACAGCAGGATACATTTCCAAGCGATCATGTGGCTAATTTTGGCCACCTTGGAATCAATCGACTTCCTTTTCAGGAAGCTGCTCTATCCGATTGCGATTTGCTGATAGCCATGGGCACTCGGATGGATAGCGTTACCGTAAACGATTACACTATGATCCGACCCGATCAAAAGTTGGTAATGGTCTATCCCGAACCATCAGAGTTTTCTCAGTGGCAAGCCAATGTCGCAATAGCATCAAATGTAGTTCCGGCTCTTGAGGCACTCACAAAAGGGGTTGCGACTCCGTCTAAGAAGAGAATCCAATGGCGAGATAAGGTCCATCATGAGGAAGTTGAATTCGCCCAGCCAGGTGAGATCGAAGTTGCTGGAGCAGTAGATATGGCTAAAGTAATCACGCACTTTATTGAAAAGGTTCCGCAAGACTGTATCAACATATCGGATGCTGGCAGTTTTGGACGTTGGATATCTCGTTATTATCGGTTCAACCAACCGGATATTGAGGCCTCACCAGTGTCCGGCGCGATGGGTTATGGCGTGCCTGGTGGGATAGGTGCCCAAATTGCAAAACCCGATAAAACAGTATTCGTTTGGGTCGGAGATGGAGGTTTTACTATGACAGGGCATGAGTGCGCTGCCATCGTGCAAGAGGGGCTTCCAGTTAAAGTTATAGTTTGCGATAACAGCGCTTGGGGATCCATTTTAACCCATCAACAAAAACGGTTTGGGGCTGATTTCCATTACGGAACATTGCTAGATAGCCCGGACTTTGCAAAGCTTGCAGAAGGCTATGGAATGGCGAGCTTTAAGGTTCAGAAGACGGAAGAGTTTCCCGATGCTCTATCTGGAGCAATGGCTTATGACGGGCCAGCACTAATCCACTTAGTTTTAGATAGTCGTGATGTTTCGCCATTTTCAAGCAGTACTCAATAAGTGTCTAGCTAGGTAGTTGGGTAATCAGTGCGCGAGCCCGCAAAGTTCTCCTTCATCTGGTGAGGATACAAAGGCAATGTATGCAACAAATCATGCCGATAATTTCTGTATTTGTTTTATACTAAATAGAAATGATGAACCAAAAATACATAATTCTAGTTTTTCTGTCTCTGTATGATTCATTTTTAATGCGATCTAATTAAAATTAAATGGGCTTTTATAAAGATTGAAAATGATAGAAGCGCGAGAAAAAAATAATCTTCGCGGTATTTGGCTGATGATTGTTGGCTCAGCTGTACTGGTGACCAGCGACGCAGCAAGTAAAATTTTAACAGAGACGTATCCGGTTTGGCAGGTGTTGACTCTGCGCCATGTAGGCGCGCTTGTTGCTATCCTGATCTACGCCCGATTTGTAACCGGCTGGAAAGCGTTGCGGGTAAATTACTGGCCTGGTCAAATTCTTAGAGGAGCAATTTTTTTTGTAACAGCAATATTTGTTATATGGAGTTTACAGGTTCTACCGCTTCCCACTTTCACAGCAATAGTCTTCTCTGGACCATTCTTTGTAGCAGCGCTATCAGTGCCGTTACTCAATGAGACGGTGGGATGGCGAAGATGGATGGCTATCCTTGTTGGTTTTGGTGGGATGTTAATCATTGTCCGCCCTGGCGCACAGAATTTTCAATGGTTGCTCATTCTTCCAATCTGTGCTGCAATTTGCGCTGCATTCCGTGATATTATAACACGGAAAATATCTCGCTCTGAGACATCAATCGCTATTCTATTTTGGTCCACCATCATAGTCACTTTCGCAAGTCTCCTTGCTATCCCGCTTGGTTGGAATAGGCTGAGCTGGGAAGATGCGGGTTTATTCTTTATTAACGGTATCCTGAATGCGGGTGCTCATTTTTTAATTATTGAGGCATTGCGCTACGGAGAAGCTGCGCTAATTTCACCCTTCCGGTATTCAGCGCTTTTATGGTCGATCCTCTTTGGCTTGGTGATTTGGAACCATATACCCGACACGTGGGTGTTCGTAGGAAGCGCAGTGATTGCAGCCAGCGGAATTTACATGATAAAGCGTGAATCTCACCTAGCCGCGAAAACACATTAGGCTGCCACAGCTTGTTCTTGCCAAGTTTTAGTTAAGTCAAGAACGCGGTCCACGTCCTGGTCATTGTTGTAAAAATGTATGCCGAACCGCAACACCCCACGTCGGATTGAAAGCCGAACATCATTGGCCCATAAGTAATCGAACAGCGACTGTAATTCACCGCTGCCGGCGCTTTCGTGATTTTCCAGATCCATCTCACCTACTGTAACAATGTGTGTACGAAAAGGATCATCAAGATCTCCGCAAACTTCAAGGCCGAGTTGATGCATGCCGCTAGCAAGTCGGCGCGCCAATCGACAATTTCTTTCTTCAATTGCTGCTGATCCAAGCTCAAGCATACGATCCAGTGCTGGTTCAGCGGCAGCAGCGGCAGGAAAATTATAATTACCCACCTCAAAGCGTCGAGCGCCAGGCATGAGATCGAATTTTTGATCGCCAGCCGCTGCCTCGTGTGTGTCGTCACCGAGGTTAACACCAAACCTCGCCAAACGTTCCGGGCGAAGCGCGTTGGCTGCTTCCGCTCTGCAGTATAAAAACCCCATGCCGTAAAGACCCTGAAGCCCCTTTTGTGTAGAAACAGCCATAGCATCCACCATTAGCTCTTCCACATCTGTCCGCAAAACACCGCAAGACTGCACCCCATCTACCAGAAAAAATACTCCACGGTCCCGGCAGGCCTTCCCAAGTTTTGGTACATTAGTTCGCATTCCAGGCGAGTATGTTACGGTAGAGCATGTTACAAGCTTGGTCCTGGGGGTTATGGCATTTATCATGCCCTCAACATCAATCTGACCGTTTACGCTCGGTACATCAATTATTTTCACCTGCGATTTATCACGAACGTTGTACCAAGGGTAAACATTATTCGGATGTTCAAGATCAGACGTAAGGACAACATTATCATTAGTTTTAAAAGGAATTGAGCCGGCAATTGTGTTCAGACCATCTGAAACGTTCTTCATAAAAGCAATTTCTTCCGATCTTGCATTGATTAAGCGAGCAAACTTTTCCCTGACACGTTCAATAAGGCGAAACATTTCCGGCTTGTCGCCACCTTCGTACAATTGCGAGTCAACCAGTTTATCAAGTGCGGCACGAGTCTGAACCGAGACCAGTGACCTAGCACCTGCATCAAAATAGGTGAGCTTTTTTGTTGCAGGATAATCACTACGGATTTTCTCGAAGACAGCTTCATCGTTCATCATACATACCCTTTTTTAAAACTCGGGTTTTAATTTAACAGATTTTCCTATCAAATGGGAGAAATGATACGGTAACCATTATTATATAATTATAAACTATGTGAGCTTAACTCAGAGGCTCTTCAAATATGCACAATGACATTATTAACCTTTTGCAAATAGGTTTTGATGCCCATCAATCCGGCAACCTTGACCGAGCCGCCGAATTTTATCGCAAGGTATTGTTGGGTGCGCCCGATAATGCCGACGCATTACATCTACTTGGCGTTGTTCATTTGCAGCAAGGAAATATATCCGGCGCAGTATCAAAGATTGAACAGTCCATTAAAGAAAATCCTAGAAATCCTGAGGCTTTTGATCATTTGGCTACAGCGCTACAAGGGCTGGGGAAATACGGTGATGCAGTGACTGCGCTCGAAAGTGCAATTAGCCTAGAGCCAAATTTTACGGAGGCTTGGTGCAACCTCGGCGATGCACGTGATAGCTTAGGCGATTTGATTGGTGCAATCGACGCCTACCAAAAATCGATAAGCATTGCACCGGAATTGGCCACACCTTACGTTAATATGAGCAATACATATTTAAAAAATAAACAGTATGAAGAAGCTCTCAGCACCCTCGAACACGTCCTAAAATTAGACCCCGAGTTAGCGCCAGCTTGGCTCAACAAGGGCAATGCCCTTCGCGGCTTAAAAAGACCCCAAGAAGCAATAAAAGCTTATAAAAAAGCACTTGAAACAGACTGCAATCTAAGCGCCATCCATTGTCTAATTGCCGACTGCTTTCATGACCTTGGGCGTAACCTCGAAGCACTCGCACATTTCGAGGAAGCACATCGGCTGGATCCAAAAGATGTAGATTCTCTCATAGGAATAGCGTTTTGTCAGATTCGTAATAGGCATTTGCAAGTTGCTGAGTCAGCATTGATTGATGTATTTGCCATGGAACCCGGAAATTGTCGTGCTCTTGCCTACTACACGATTCTGCTCCAACTGGATGAGAGGAACGATGAACTAAGCGTATTTGCTGATTATGATCATGACGTTTCGGTACTTGCCTTTCCAGTGCCAGAAAAATATGAAAACCACCAGATATTCAATCAAAAACTGTGTACTGCACTTCAAAAAGACACAAGTCTGGCCTCTGAGCCGCCCGACAAAACCACACGCGGCGGATTTCAGAGCGGTGAGCTCACTTCACAAACAGATCCGGATATAACTGCTTTTCATGATGCCTTGAAAAAAGTTCTGAATAAATTTCTGAAGGAAATCAAACCCCGCGAGGGTCATCCCCATTATGGCGCTATTCCAAGTGACTATCGTATTCAAAGTTGGTCAACTATTCTGGATGCCGAAGGGCACCAACTTTCACATATGCACCCAACAGGTTGGCTGAGTGGTGTTTACTACGCACAGGTACCTCCAGAGCTCTCAAAGCATGATCCCGAGAATAGGGGATGGCTGGAATTCGGGGGGTCAGGGTATGATCTTCCGGCACATAATGGGCCGGTAAAATTAGTTGCGCCCACTGAGGGAGGCTTGGTGTTATTTCCTTCTTATTTTCTCCACCGCACAATACCTTTTCAGTCAAAGACCCAACGAATAAGCATAGCTTTTGATCTAGTCCCCCACCAACAAACTGTCAGCGCATCTTGATGGAAGATAGAGTACGCCCCATTTTGGAAGCTGGATTTGGTGCCCATCAAGCCGGAGAATTAGAAATAGCTGAGGGTAATTATCGTCATGCCCTAAAAATCGAACCGACCAATAGCGACGCACTCCATCTACTTGGTGTTGTATTGATGCAGAAAGGTGACATTGAAACTGCTGTATCCTCCATCAAGCATTCGCTTGAAATTGATCCTGAAAACCCCAGCGCGTTAGATCACCTTGGCGTGATGTTAGCAGACACCGGTAAATTGAAAGAAGCGATTGTTTGCTTTTCGCAAGCTCTTCACCTTGCACCCGACTACGGTTCGTGTTGGCGCAACTTTGGCTTTGCAAAAGAATTAGCGCGAGACTGGTCCGGAGCTATTGAAGCTTACCAAAAAGCTATCGAGCTCGAACATAACTACGCTGCTGCCCACGCCGGATTAGGTGGCGTCTTATTACAAATCGGGGCTTTTGAAGAAGCATTAGAAACCTTTGACACTGCGATTTTACTCGATCCCTCGCATAAACCAACCTTGGTAAAAAGGGCCGAAGTACTGCGCAGGCTAAAGCGTTTTAGCGAGGCTAAAATTGCATATCGTGAGATTTTTTCTCAGCCCGCGGATAAAGCTTCCCTCGCTCAATATCTAGGGTTTTGTTATGCGGAAGATGGCAATGACACCGATGCACTTGCCGAGTTTAATAATGCACTCAGATTACAGCCTGACATGACCGACTCAGCTCTTGGCGCAGCGGGTTGTCTTATGCGCCAAGGCGAATTCGAAGCAGCGGCAGTGAGCTTGGATTCTGTTCTCAAGCATACTCCAGGCCATACCCAAGCCATGGCTTATAGAACAATACTTCATCAATTAGTAGGCGAGAAAGATAAAGCTTCCCAAATTACTAATCTTAATCGTGATATTTTAATTGTAGAGTTGCCATTGCCCGAGGGTCATGTCGATAGGCTAAGCTATACTGGCGACTTGGCTAACGCATTAAATAAAAATCCAACGCTACGAACGGACCCTCCTGCAAAATCAACACGCGGCGGACAACAAAGCGGTGAGCTTTCGATCTTTGATAACCCCATCGTGGAAGTTTTTGTCTCGACACTTCATAAATTTTTACAAGAGTATTTAGTATCGCTTACACCACGACAAAATCATCCACATTTCCGGACCAAACCAAATAAATTTCGCCTAGATTGTTGGTCAACCCTATTGAATGCGGAGGGTTATCAACTGCCCCACAGCCATCCAAGCGCATGGCTTAGCGGAGTGTATTACGTCCAGTTACCACCAGAGATTAAATCTGCAGATGAAACTCACGCCGGATGGATTGAATTTGGTGCTTCTGGATATGGGCTACCTGAACATTCGGGACCGCTGCGGCTTATTACACCAAAGGTGGGACATATGGTGTTGTTCCCATCCTATTTTTTGCATCGAACCGTGCCGTTCCATTCTGAGACACAAAGGATCAGCATAGCCTTCGACATCGTGCCCATATAGAAATTTGAAACTCCGAGAGGACGCAATGGCATTTGAAGAGAAAATTAAAGAGCTTGAAGAACGGCGTAAAAAAGCTAGTGCAATGGGAGGCACTGGAAAACTCGAAAAACGGAAAGCTTCTGGTAATCTTAATGCCACAGAACGTGTTGATTACCTTTTCGATAAAAAAACCTTCCGAGAGACCGGTTTGTTCGGGACTTCCTACCTTGCCGGCATGAAAGACCAGACACCCCGTGATGGCAAGATCTGTGGATTTGGAGAGGTGAGTGGCCGCAAGGTTGGAGCTGTAGCATATGACTTTACTGTGAAAGGATCTTCTTCCAGTTACACAAACAATAAAAAAATGTCCCACGTTAAAGACACAGGAAGCAAGAGGGGTATACCCGTAGTTTTTCTGGGAGAATCTACTGGCGTACGAATGCCTGATGTCATGGGTGAAGGTATGGGATTCACAGCTGAAGGGCCCCGGTTCCTGCGGCGTCGAAAAGCACCGTGGGTGTCAGCCCAACTTGGGATGTGTTTCGGCTCAAGTGCCTGGCACGCAGTATGCTCAGATTTCAATGTTATGCGTAAGGGCGCAGTGATGGCTGTTGCTAGTCCACGCATGGTGTCAAGAGCCGTTGGTCACGATATAAGCGGAGAGGACTTAGGTGGCTGGCGTATTCATGCATCCCAAACCGGTTTTGCAGACGCAGTAGCAAACACCGATGAAGAGGCAATTGATATTATAAAACAATTTTTGAGCTATTTACCCAGCCATCAAAATGAGACTGCACCGATTGCCTCCGTTCCCAAAGGCTCCGGCGATGGTTGCAAAGATATTTTGGAAATGATGCCAGAGTCGCTCGCCCAAACTTATGACGTCCGCAATATTATCAAAGCTATTACAGACCGGAACAGTTTTTTTGAGATTAAAGAACAATTTGGTCGCTCGATCACTACGGCATTGGCTCGCATTGAAGGCCAGTCTGTTGGCTTTATTGCAAATAACCCACAATTCAAAGGCGGCTGCATGGATGCACAGAGCTGCTCGAAAGTGACAAATTTTCTTGTTCTTTGTGACTCATATAATATCCCTCTTATTTTCCTTCAGGACCAACCAGGATTTCTTATCGGTCCAGACATTGAAAAATCTGGGATCATTGGAAAAGTAATCAACTGGATGAACGCAATGTTACAGACCACAGTGCCAAAAATATGTATCATCCTAAGGAAAAGTTATGGTAGGGGTTTTATCAACATGGGGGCTGGCGGCACGGCCGAAGAAGTAGCAGCGTGGTTCACAGCTGAAGTGAGTTTCATGGACCCTCGCTCTGCGGTCTCTGTGGTTTATGGAGAAAATTTAGAAAAAGAAAATCCCGATCAATTTGCACAGCATTTAGAAGAAATGGCCCGCGACACTTCGGCCTACGGTCTCGCCTCAGTTTATGGTGTCAAAGAAGTTCTAGATCCGCGCGACACCCGTGATTATTTGATTGATATGCTGGATACCCAGCGAGACCGCCTTTCAAATGGCATAGGAGAACATTTGCTTGAAGCTTGGCCTACCAGTTACGTATGAATGCATTACGCAACTTGAGAGTTAGTCAATCCATCAGCAACCCAACAAATAACCCGGAAGAACCATTACACCATTGCAAAAGGATTTCAGCTGAAACCATCTTAAACCTCAAAATTATTGTGGTTGATATAGGCCAAGCCCGTGACGTCAATGAGATAGGCGTAGCAAAAAATAATATTCTTAGTGTATTACATGCGTTTCTGTATACTTGCAGAGCTGATTTATGGGAGACACTTTTTTTTCTATCGTTTAGCTACTTAAAATAACTCTATAAATCAATAGCCTGCATCAGTTTAGAAAAGTCTCTGTACGTCGACATTCTCTCTGTGTACCAAAGGACTACTTGAATGCAACAGTTGAAGATACCAGCAGCTTTTGTTCGCGGTGGCACTAGTAATGGATTGGCATTTTTACGAAAAAACCTTCCCGAAAATAAGGGTGATTGGAAGCAAATATTTCTGGCTGCCATGGGCAGTCCAGACCCCCACAGCCGCCAATTAGACGGTATGGGCGGGGGCATTTCCTCACTTTCTAAAATTCTAGTAGTTGAAAAATCCACGGTTCCAGGAGTGGACATTGACTACACATTTTGTCAGGTCTCTCCACGAGAGAGCTGGGTTGCGTACAGAAATATCTGTGGCAACATGGCCTCAGCGGCGGCACCCTTCGCGTACGACGAAGGACTTATAGATCAGCAAAGTGGAGAAATCGTTATTAGGGTGCGTAGTACTAACACAGGCGTACTCTTCGACTCACGGTTTCATATCGATGATGGTAAATCAGCAGTAGATGGAGATTTCGAATTACCGGGTGTTACGGGGTTCCATTCGCCTATACGGAATGAATTTCTCGACCCTGGCGGCGCAAATACCGTCGGTTTACTACCCAGTAACAACATTATTGATAAGCTCACAAGACGTGATGGCTCAGTAATAGAAGCCTCACTAGTTGACGCAACACTTGCTGTCGCATTTATACGCGGCATAGATGTAGGCCTGACAGGCAAAGAACTTCCCGCTCAAATTGATAATGATAAAAATCTTATGTCAGAGCTCGAACATCTAAGGTGTCAAGCTGGAGTACTAATGGGCTTATCAGAAAAGCCACAGGATGTGCCTGCAGTGGTACCAAAAATAGCTTGGGTAAACTCTCCTCAAGATAGCCCATCGCTCTCGGGCGAGGTTTATAAGTCCACCGAAAGCGACTTTACTGCACGTATGATATCAGCGGGGAATTGCCATAGAGCATTACCATCCACCGGCTCTATCTGCACTGCCGTCGCGGCGCGCATTGAGGGTTCGGTAGTTCATGATGTCGCGAGACCCTCAAGCAATAAGAAAGATGATGTCACCATCACTCATCCATCTGGTATCCTAGCAGTTTCGGTCGATATAAAAGAAACAGCGACCGGCTGGCATTGTAGTAAAGCTGGAGTGTATCGTACGCAAAGGCGCCTTTTTGATGGACATGTGCTTGTGCCTGCTTCAAAAATATCAGCCTCCTTAGCTCATGAATTAGAAACAAAAATAGAAGCCGAATAGGACAACAAAAATGACTAATAATGGTGCTCCTGACTGGGAAACAATTCGAAAATTATTTCCGGCAACCAGAGATTACATTTATCTTGATGGCGCAAACAAAGGTGCCCTTCCTACGTGTGTTGCCGAGGCTACGCAGGAGTGGCTTCAAATGGTTTATGACGACGCGGGGGTCGGTGCATTTTCCATGGATGAGATAGAACGCACGCGAGCTGCGGTTGCCTCCACCTTCGGCGCGCCCAAAGAATGTATAGCCTTAACTAAAAATACCTCGGAGGGCATAAATATTCTTGCTCAAGGCATTGGATTGAGAGCAGGAGATAACGTCATTCTAAGCAGCGGAGAGCATGAGAATAATACCTTCCCATGGAGACACTTGGAAAGTCGAGGAGTAGAAATACGTTGGGTGCAAGAGGATAAAGACAATCTATTTCCTATAGACTCATATGCAAAACTTATAGACTCTAAGACCCGTGTTATTACAGTTGCGTGGGTCACATATGGTGTTGGCCATCGTGCTGATTTACAGGCGCTTTCATCACTAGCTCATGAGCACAATGCCTTATTGTTCGTTGACGGAGTTCAGGGCGTTGGAATTATTAACCAAAAGATCGCCGAATTAGGAGTTGATGCTCTAAGCGCGGGGGGGCACAAGGCAATGTTTAGCCTTGCTGGAGCTGGTTTCCTTTATGTACGCAAAGAATTAATTTCTCAAATTGATCCGCCATATGCTGCAAAGTTTACATTTGAGTCCAATGACCGAACGAAAAATGATATTGCGTTGGCTTCAGATGCGCATCGATTTGAATACGGGAACCCCAATTATCTCGGAACCTATGTCCAACGGCGTGGGTCAGAATTTATAAGGAGTATTGGACTTGAACATATTGAATCGCGTGTTCAGGAGTTGAGTACATTTCTCATAGAAAGTGCCCTTCAGCGCGGCCTCAAAGTTCGTACTCCTCGCGATTGGAAAAGACGGGCAGGAATTGTGAGTTTGAATCTTGGCCAAAACGCAGAGAAGACAGTCTGCGAGTTAGCAAAGAAAAATATCCGCGTCAGCTATAAAGATGGCCATTTGCGTGCGACTGTTCATATATATAATAATGAAGAGGATATGCTGAATTTTTTAGATGCCTTGGAAAGGGTTTAATCGCGCCTTGAGGGAGTATAAAGCCATTTGCAAATACAGGTTGCGGCAATAGCCCCAACCAATTGTGCTCCTATGAAACCGAGTGCATCTGTCGACTGTATTCCTGAAAAACTATTTGTCATGGTGCGTCCGATAGTCACTGCGGGATTTGCAAAAGATGTTGATGAGGTAAACCAATAAGCAGCACAAATAAAAAGTCCTACCGCGAATGGTAAGGCCTCTTTTCGTTGTTGTATGCAGCCTAGAATAGTGGCCACGAGTCCAAAGGAAGCAACAAATTCGCCTAATAATTGGCCAAATCCGTCCCTCGCTTTTGTCGACGCCACAAGCAATTCTGGCATGCCAAACATCACATGAGCTAACATTGTACCGGTAATGGCTGCAGTTATTTGGACCACAATGTAAATCAATGCATCACGATCTGACACCTGTCGCTGTAACCAGAAACAAAACGTCACTGCAGGATTAAAATGTGCACCTGAAACCGGGCCGAAAATAAATATTAATACAACAAGCATGCAGCCAGTAGGTATCGTATTTCCCAGCAGAGCAATTGCATTATTCCCTTGGGATAGAGAACTTGCCATTATCCCTGAACCCACGATGGTAGCCAACAATAAGATGGTACCAATAGTCTCGGCTGCTATTTTTTGAGTTAGAGAATATTTTTGCATAAGAAATATCCAGTCATTAATTAGAGATCTGGGTGATTGCGACAAGAGTTAAATGTAACTTCCACCAATTTAAAAAAACATCGAACTTGCTGCCGCAGTAAGGCCGCGATCAATATTTAGCACACATTCAATGTCTTGATCGCCTTGCAACCGATCCAATCCTGCATACTCGACTAATGCAATGTACACGGACACTTCGCTTATCCCGTGACTAGAAACCATGAGGCCAATACCAAAAGCAACGAAGAACCGACTTACGACTAAAGTCGGCACAAAAACCTCCATAGGTCTTACGATAACGCAGGCAACCAATCCTTATACTGATACGTACCCACGCAGAGTATATTGACGTTTGCAAACACTGCAGTTGGTGGGCGCGGCTGGGATTGAACCAGCGACCCCTACGATGTCAACGTAGTGCTCTCCCGCTGAGCTACGCGCCCATTTTGTGACTATTAATTTGTCTTCATCATGGCATTAGCACCGAAAAGCAAGTCATGGCAAGAGCCTGAAGCTTTTGTTTATTGGGTAGCATATAAACTTTTCCTTGCACGCCTGTATGGCAGTTGCATTCATAAACACCGAGAAATATCCTCGGAAGAGCCAGTGGCATAGGGTTTGCTTTCCTTAGGGGTCTGAGGAGAAAATTTTGGCAAACTTGTTAAAGCGTTGTGGAATTTGGCTTTTAGCGGCAGCCGTAGCATTGATAATTATTGCTGCCCCATTGCGACTAACTGCTGCACCTTTAAGTTATCCTAACCTATTGAAAAATGGTAATTTTTGCGCTCGATCCATTGCTAAAGAGGAGCGCCGTTTAGGCATCCCCCATAAACTACTTCATGCATTATCAATTAAAGAGAGTGGGCGATGGATAAAAGAAGACCGGGCAAACATTACCTGGCCTTGGACAGTTAATGCCGGCGGTACCGGGAGGCATTTCAATAATCGGCAAAATGCCATACAGCACGTTCGGAAGCTTCAAAGGAAAGGACAGAAAAATATCGATATTGGCTGCATGCAGATAAACCTCCATTATCACCCAAACGCTTTTAAAACGATAGAAGCTGGCTTCGACCCTGCCACCAATGTGGCTTATGCAGCTAAGTTTCTTTCTGCCCTTAAGGTAAATCACGGCACTTGGCAGCTAGCTGTGAGACACTACCACTCTGCTAACCAGACTAAAAGTGGTCCTTATCAAAATAAAGTGTTCCAAATTTGGAAGGCAGCGCTAGAAAATGGAAATACTGGCGCTGCAATAGCTGACGCTCAGGATCGCAAAAATTATTCTCCCACAGCCCCCATCAGCTTCACCAAACAGGCTTCAAAACGCACCTATGGGAAATTTTTTGCAGAGCTTAAAAGGAAATTTCCTCACCGTTTCGGAACATCCAAGAGAAGTGGCACTCCAAATAGTGCTCATCGAGCGGCGAACTTATTGGCGGCATGGCCTCCCAGAGGTTACGCAGCCCAGCGCCGCGCTGAAAATCTCGCGCGGGCTTGGTCATTCTCAAAGCGCTCTCGCCTCAAGCCATTGAAATTATCCCCATAAATATTCACTAGGTGGAGATACCGAGCTACCTGAGAATTCAAGGCCATGCATGCGATCTTCCGCCAAAAGTAAGGGACCGTCAATATCAACGTATTCAGCACCGTATGCAACTACGTATGCGGGGGCCATGGCGAGCGATGTAGATATCATGCAACCAACCATGATTTTAAAACCTTTTGCCATAGCATTTCTCTTCAAGCGAAGAGCCTCGGTTAACCCCCCGGCCTTATCTAATTTTATATTTATCACATCGTAAAGCCCCAATAGATGCTCCAAGTCTTGACTAGTATGGCAGGACTCATCGGCACAAAACGGAATTGTGTGCGGAATGTCCGCTAGCGCTCCATCTGCATCTTTTGGAAGCGGCTGTTCAATCATCTCAACACCAAGAGCTTTGAGCTGTTTAGACAATGGTTCGACCATACCCTCAGTCCATGCCTCGTTAGCATCAACAATTAAACGAGCATTTGGTGCTCCGTATCGAACAGCTTTCACGCAATCCACATCCCCATCGCCACTTATCTTCAATTTTAATAACGGCCTTTTTGAATTTCGGCGGGCCGCAGCAGCCATTTTATCAGGCGTATCGGCACTTATAGTAAAAGCGGTTATTAGATTTGTGCTCTCAGTGATTCCAACTAATTCCGTAACTCTTTTCCCGGCCCGTTTTGCTTCGAGGTCCCAAAGTGCACAGTCAATGGCATTTCTAGCAGCGCATGCGGGAAGAAGAGTTTGCAATTTCTGCCTATCAATTTGATCATCAATATCAATTTCCTCTATGCATGCGAGCACACTTTCTTGAGTTTCATTGTACCGAGGATTGGCCATACATTCCCCACGCCCCTCAAAAGTTCCGTCATACAGTGTGACTGTTACAAGCTCGGTCACAGTTCGGCTTCCGCGAGAGATTGTAAAAACCTCTGCGAGTTTCCATTCCTCTGCTTTGGCTATAAGCTTCATGAAATAATTTGATCCACAATGGAAGCAACCCCTTCACGCAATGGGTCAACTGCAAGGAGCCCTGTCTCTGCAGTCGCTGCCTCAAGCTCTCGCAGGCGCTCCGTGTCTGACATTCTTGAAGTATTTATTGCAACGCCGATTGTTTTTACATTTTTATTTGTTAAGCGAGCTGCTTTTTCACATGCTTCAATGGTTTCGTTCAGACTGTGAATAAGTATATTTGGAGTGCCCCGCATATGTGGGCGACCGGGATCGTGACATAGAACTAACACATCTGGCTGTGCACCATGAATAAGGCCAAGGGTTACTCCAGCATATGCTGCGTGGTGAATAGAGCCCTGACCTTCAATCAAGTCCCAATGTCTAGGGTCATTAGCCGGAGAGAGAGATTCAGTGGCGCCAGATATAAAATCTGCTACTACCGCATCCACAGAAACACCATCACCAGCAATGAAAATTCCGGTCTGACCAGTAGCACGAAAGCTGCAGTCAACACCGCGAGCGGACATTTCTTTTTCAATGGCAAGCGTAGTAAACATTTTACCGACCGACGTATCTGTTCCCACAGTTAATAATCGTTTACCCGACCGCTTGTGGCCACGTCCCACATCAAATGTTTCGACGGGATGACGAACATCAAAGAGCTGACATCCCTCAGCCCCCGCAGCTTCTTCGAGCCCGGGTACTGTGCGTAAACTTACATGAAGTCCACTAGCTATATCCAATCCGAGGTCAACTGCTTTATGCAAAGTTTGCGACCATTCATCACTTATGTAACCACCTTGATTAGCAACCCCAATGACAAGCGTTTTCACTCCATTCTGTACAGCGTCCTCTAGTCCTATATCCGGCAATCCAATATCTGCCTTACACCCCTTGAGCCGCACTTGCCCCAAGCACCAATCTGGGCGCCAAAAAGCTACACCATTTGCGGTTTTTGCTGCGAGCTGATCTCTCGCATCTCCAAGAAACATCAAATATGGTGGTTTAATTTTCATTATTGTTTTCCTGGTCCAGCATATTGCGCAAAATGCATTTTTTTAACCCTAGATAGCAACACAGTTCGCAAAAAGGCAACTCAGCCCGCCTTTCGCATTCGATTTACTTCTAATCGAGACTACCGAACAGCCAAATTAGATTGGTTCCCCGGGTTCCGAAATATAATTAATCCGCTGAAAGCGCACCGCCATTCTCGCAATACCAATTATAAGTTTGTGCTAGCCCATCACGAAGTTTAATTCTTGGCTGCCAACCAAGGTTGAACAACCGGGAGACATCAAGAACCTTTTTGGGTGTCCCGTCAGGACGCCCATGGTCGTATTCAAGTTTTCCTTTGAAGCCAACCACATCAGCTATAGTCATAGCCAAGTCTTGGATGCTTATATCTTCGCCACAACCTACATTTATTGGGGTTGATGAGGAATAGACATCCATCAGAAAAATACAGGCATGAGCTAAATCATCAACATGGAGTAATTCGCGTAGTGGAGTGCCTGTTCCCCAAACTGAAAGTCGTTTCAACCCACTTACTTTTGCTTCATGTGCTTTTCGGATCAATGCAGGTACAACATGGCTGGTTTCGAGATCAAAGTTATCGCCTAACCCGTAGAGGTTGGTGGGCATGATTGATATGGCATTGAAGCCATACTGTTGCTTGTATGCTTCACAAAGTTTCACTCCAGCAATCTTCGCTATAGCGTAAGCCTCATTGGTTGGTTCCAATGGGCCAGTTAACAGGCTATCCTCTAGAATAGGTTGTTTCGCTAATTTTGGATAAATGCAGGATGACCCAAGAAAAGCGAGTTTTTTAACTCCGTGACGGTACGCAGCGTCAATTACGTGGTTTTGTATAGTTAAATTCTGATAAAGAAATTCTGCTGGAAACGTATTATTAGCATGAATTCCACCAACGCGAGCAGCCGCCAAATAAACATAATCCAAGCGTTCCATATCAAAAAAACTATCCACAGCTTTTTGATCGGTAAGCTCTAACTCCTTCCGCGATCTAAGAATAAGATTTCTGAACCCTGATCTCTCTAATGCCCTTACAATTGCGCTTCCCACCAAACCTAAATGACCAGCAACAAAAATACGAGCGGCGCGATCAATTTTAGCCATTTGGCAAACCTAAAGGGCCAATTGAATGACCAGCATCGACAAGAAGCTTTTCACGTTCAGCATGGACCATATCGTGATCAACCATCATTGCCACAAGCTGCTTGAAATCTACCTTCGGGCTCCAATTTAAATCTTGGGACGCTTTTGAAGCATCACCCAACAAGTGATCTACCTCGGTCGGGCGGAAATACCGTTGATCAATCTCAACATGGTTTTTCCAATCAAGGCCTGCGTGTTCAAAGGATGACTCTAAAAATTCTCGCACCGAGTGGGCTTCACCTGTAGCAACAACAAAATCATCTGGCTTATCATGCTGTAACATTTTCCACATCACCTCAACATAGTCGCCCGCAAACCCCCAATCTCGTTTTGCATCCAAGTTACCAAGGTATAGTTTATCCTGTAGCCCCAACTTTATGCGTCCAACTGCACGGGTGATTTTACGGGTTACAAATGTTTCTCCTCGCAACGGACTCTCATGGTTGAATAAAATGCCATTGGCAATGAACATGCCGTAAGCCTCACGATAATTTTTTGCAAACCAATAGCCCGCAACTTTGCTTACAGCATACGGGCTTCTAGGTTCAAAAGCTGTGGTTTCCGACTGCGGTGGTAAAGCGCCGCCGAACATTTCGGACGACCCGGCCTGATAGATACGCACAGATGCCCTATCCTCCTGACAGTAATCGCGAACTGCATCGAATAACCGAAGGGTTCCGGTTGCAACAACATCCGCCGTATACTCGGGTTGCTCAAATGAAACCTTCACGTGGCTTTGTGCGGCCAGGTTGTAGACCTCTGATGGCCGAACTTCCTCTAGTATTCTGCGCAATCCCGTGCCATCAGACATATCCCCATAGTGTAAAAACAAACGAGACTCGGGGTCATGGGGATCACGATATAAGTAGTCAATCCGTTGTGTATTGAACATGCTAGCTCGGCGGATGATCCCATGCACCTGATAGCCTTTCTTCAAAAGCAACTCTGCGAGGTAAGCCCCATCTTGGCCAGTGATGCCAGTAATCAATGCTTTCTTCATAGATTTTCCTGTTAACCATTTTCCTCTCTGCTAAAGGCTTAAGCCGCCGCGGTCAAGCGAGACGCTCTAGGGCGATTAAAAGCCTGAACCCACCTTGCCGCGCCAAAAGCGGCTCCAACGCACGTTCCAATGTCAAAAGCATCCCCACAGCAAAACTTGGCACGAGACACCAATCCCGAAACCCACCGGTCATAGGGTAAGTCGCAAACCCAAAGTATTCACGCTTAACCAATTTTAGAGATGGATATTTCGCCTCAAATGCAGTGGTGCGCGCCGCAGTCCCAAACATAAGTGTCGGCAACGCCTGATTCGAATCGAAAGGATCAGAACCCGATTGCGAACAATCGAGGTTGAGCGGGTCAACAGCCATATTTACCGGTTCGGGATGACAATATTTGTATATCAACCCACTTAGCGGAGTTATAGCTGGATCAAGCATCACTAACCGACCTCGCGGTCGCAGAACTCTTGACACCTCAGAGAAAAATGCGAGAGGCCTTGATATGTGATGCAACACATCAAGCATAACTATATTCGTAAGCGAGGCTGTGGCAAATGGTAATGATTCGGCATCTGTAGCAAGATCTAGCCATGGAGCCGGCAAAATATCAGCCATATAAATTTCTCTCACATGATCCCGCACATGGCCCGAGCCAGAACCTATTTCCAACGTAGGACCATCTATTAAAAATTTGGCCATGCGCCGATAGTAATCCGCGTAGATCATCCGCAGCGCAGGCTTTTTATTCCATATTTGCCGATGGGCGACGAGACGCGGATCGACCTGCATATCAAAAAGCCTTGAGTTTGTGCCAAGCAAAAACTACCATCTTAATAAGCTCCCAGCCATCACGGAAACGTGAAATTTGCGTTTCACCGTAAGTCCTATCTGCGTAACGAATCGGTATTTCCGTAATTTTCATGTTCAATTTGGCTGCGCCGAAAATAAGATCGAAGTCGCCAAACGGATCGAAGTCACCAAAGTAAGACCGGTTCTTTGCAATGCGTTGATAATCAGCCTTCCTGAGTACTTTGGTGCCACACAGAGTATCCGTGAACCGTTGGTTAAGAAGAAATGAAAAAATCTGCGCAAAAAGACGGTTCGCAATTAGGTTAAGAAATCGCATAGCGCCACGTTCCATAGGGTATACAAGCCGCGTTCCGTTTATGAACTCACCTTTTCCATTTGATACGGCATTGTAAAATTTCGGAAGTTCTTCAGGTGGTACTGTCAAATCTGCATCAAGAATCATCAATACATCACACCTTGCTAGATCAAAAGCCTTCCATACCGCATCACCTTTTCCCTTACCGTCTTGGGTAATGACCTTAATATCCAGATCAGTATAAGCTTTTTGCACCCTCTTGCACTCTTCAAGAGTCCCATCAGAACTATGGCCTTCGACGTAGATAACTTCCATGTCATCGGCAAACCGCTTTATACGCTGTATGGCAGGCTCTATGTTCCCCTTCTCATTACGACACGGAATTACAACGCTCACCGACAAATCAGGTTTTTCTGATCCTTTGAGCGGGCGAGCCACAACATATGTTTTGAGACAAAATCGCCTTATCAACGGCAATGTGCCTACGAATCTATTGATCAGTTTACCCATTCCAAAGAGCGCTTTCGGAACAAGCTGACGCCACTCAACTTTAATTACCTCAAAATCTGAGAGATGTAATAAGTTTGCAATATCCGCAGTCGAAAGATAATTCACCTCCGGCTGTGGCATGCGGAGACCAAGCTTATCTCCAAGACGGAGTAACGGCTCCCAATACGGGGAATAATAAGACACTATTAATCGAGTGTCAGGCGTAGAGACTGAATGCAACAGCTTTAAACTAGCTTCACAATCATCAAGTAGTCCTATGGTATCAGACAAGACGATGATATCGAATGGCCCATCCAGATCATCAATAAATTGGGGATCCTCGATATCACCGGCACTAAAATCTAATTCTGGATATTTTTCCCTAGCAATGTTTATCATGCGCTCGCTGAAATCTACACCAACCCCCTTAGATGGCTTAAGGTTGGCGAGCAAGTCACCTGTCCCACACCCAAGGTCCAAAACACGCAAACCAGTAGGGATAAGGAATCTCATATATTCTGCATCTTGTTGGTAATAAAAGGAATTACGCGCTATCCAGCCATCGCGCTGACTTGCTATTCTATCGGATGCTGCGCGTATGGTAGTTTTGCGGTCTCTTATTCTTGCTTCCTTCATGTCAATCCAATCAAGAATCTCTATTCTGCAAATTCGCTGCATCGGAAACATGGTGGTCTGTATTCAAAAACCATAGAATTCCCCCAGGTAAGCTTACCCCAATGAAACAGAAACCAAATGCCACAGAAAGTGCGGCAACTTCAGCAGCGGGAGCGCCTAATAATCCAAATGCAGTCACCATAGCACCTTCACGTAACCCCCAACCACCGATTGATATCGGAACTGTGGCCACTAGCATAACTGAGGGTACGATAATGATGCAGTCAATGATGCTAACGTTTATTCCGATGTCTACAGCGATGAGAAAGGCTGCTGATACCATTAACAGATGGCCAATTAAAGAATATCCAAGAACAGGTATTGAACAACTTGGTGTTTTTAGTAATTGACGTGCGCCGAAGGATAACTTGACCAAACCACGAATAGCTCGCCAACGACTTAATTTAGTTGGGAGAGATCCCATCGCTAATAAAGTTATAATCGCAAAAAGCCCAAAGGCTGTTATCAGCCAAAATGCCATGAGTGCTTGGGGTTCTTGAATTTTCCGAAAAAGAATTGGTTGGGCTACCGCTACCAAGATTATAAGGCTGATAAAACCAGCTACTCGGTCAAGCAATACGCCATTAAATGCTGCCCCAAACGGTAATCCAAGCTTGAATACGCGGTATATTCTAATGCCATCACCACCAACGGTAGAAGGCAAGGCCTGGTTAAAAAACAGGCCCTCAAAATAGATCCTAACCGTCAGGGCCAATGCAAATACTCTATCAAAAAGCGCCATTACAATTCGCCAACGGATGCCTGCTAATAACGATTGGGCGCAAAGTAATGCCAAGACGTACACAATCGTTATACCTTTAATGGAACTGAAATGTTGTTTAAGCTCGAAAAGATTGACCTTAGTAAAGACCAACCAAATCAAGAGACCAGTAACCGAAGCCTTTAAGATGAATAGCAAATATTTTTTCAGTGACGTTTTTTTCATTGGGTGCAGATCAAAACTAGCCTATTTCACCGCGTAGGATGATCGGGCCGACGATGGCGAACGCCTTCTATGGGCAGGCCGAGGCCTTAGCAGGAAAAAACAATTCAAACCACTATATCGACAAGTTTGCTGCCGCCACCCTCTCCAATAGCAGCTGTTCCCGAAACTGAGTGGACGGCCTCCTCAACGATTGTGGCGGTTCCAGACTCCTGCTGCAATTGAAGACGCAACGTCGATATACCCGCCTGTAACCTGCCGGCCAATGAAGATGCAGCTGCTATATCATCCATATTATATTCCCCGCCAATAACTCGTATCGATGCCTAGATTATTCTCATTTCGTGGTACCATAAACTAGTTATCTATGCCAATCGTACGAGCCTATGATTTGTATCAGGTTTTGAGGTAATTATTTTGCGCCTTTTTCTAAATCAGCTGCAACGCGCATTTTTAAAATGCTGTCAGGGTTATTAACTGATCCGTTCCGATCACTATCACCTTTTTTGATACCATGAACATACTCCATACCCTCAATGACTTTTCCCCATGCGGTGTATTGCCCGTCAAGATGCGGTGCTGGATTAAAAACAATGAAAAACTGGCTATTGGCGCTATCTGGATTCCCTGAACGAGCCATAGATACAGTACCCTCTACATGAAATGCACTGTTGAATTCTGCTGGTAAATCCGGAAAGCTTGACCCGCCAGTACCTGTCCCCGTCGGATCGCCGGTTTGTGCCATAAAGCCATCTATGACCCGATGAAATACTACACCATCATAAAATTTTTGACGTGCCAATGTCTTGATTCGATCCACATGTTTTGGCGCTAAATCAGGCCATAACTCGATAACCACGCGTCCGTCTTTCAAATCCATATAAATGATATTTTCCAAACTAATCGTCCGTCCTGTTGAGGGTTGAATAATGAGCAAAATTGACACGCACCATGCTGACGCCCAAATTTTCCACTTCATTGTACTCATTGCCTTTTATACTCCGGAAATAATGCTGTTAGCCCAGCATAACTCGCTTCAGTGATACCTCGCTCTGTGATGAGCCCAGTTATAAATTTAGCTGGCGTAACGTCAAACGCATAATTCTCGACTGGTGTTCCTTCGGGTACAATGCATACGCGCTCTATTTTTCCTGATTCAGTTTTTCCACTTATCCAAGCCACTTCCTCTGATTGGCGTTTTTCAATTGGAATACCTTTTACACCGTCAGTGATCTTACAATCAATCGTTGAGGACGGAAGTGCCACGAAGAATGGTATTCCATTGTCGTGTGCCGCAAGCGCCTTTAAATATGTGCCAATTTTATTTGCTACATCTCCATTTAAAGTTGTTCGATCGCTGCCGGTAATGCAAACATCGACTTTACCATTTTGCATCAAATGGCCACCGACATTGTCGGCGATAACAGTATGTGGCACTTTATTGCGACTAAGCTCCCACGCGGTCAAGCTAGCACCTTGATTGCGTGGCCGTGTTTCATCAACCCACACATGCAAATTTATACCTCGTCGATGGGCAAGGTATATTGGCGCTGTTGCAGTCCCCCACCCCACGGTAGCAAGAGCTCCAGCATTGCAATGAGTAAGCACATTGATTGGTTCGCATTCTCCTTTCTTTTTCTTTTTGATTTTCTCTAAAATAGTCAATCCATGCTCGCCTATCGCCAGATTAGTGGCAATATCTTTGCCTGCCATCTCATTAGCTCGCTGATAGGCTGCTTTGCACCTCACACCAGGTTCTAATGGTAGTAGTAGTTTTAGCATTTGATCGACTGCCCATGCTAAATTGACAGCTGTTGGACGGCTATTGCGCAATATTTCTGCGGCACATCTTAAATTTTTATCTCCAGCATTCTCCTTCATTGCAAGAGCCATTGTGTAAGCCGCTGTTACGCCAATTAGAGGAGCTCCGCGTACTCTCATGGCAGATATGGCCTCCCCACCCTCCGTAGCATTCGTCAGTCGTTTTATCACGTGATCGTGGGGTAGAAATGTCTGGTCAAGAATATCAATAGCCCACCCGTTCTCAGCTACCGCTATGGTATCGAATATCACCGCGTCATACGTTTCTGTGATCATTCTCATAAAATGTAGCCCCTTCATCCGAAAGTAAAGTCTACGTTACGTCTATATCTTTTCCTCATAGTGTTATTTAAAATCCAAAGTGTGACACGCATCAATTACTTGGTTCACTCTGCAAAATACAATTTCTTCTGATAAGATATCTTCCCGTGTTGAGAACTTTCAGTTATTTTTGCGTTGCTCACTAAAGAGAAAGTGTACTGCATATTTTTTGAAAGATTTTCGACAGGCTTATTTATGACGACAATCAATCCAATACAAAATGACTTTATAGCGCAAATCAATGGTGTTGACCTTGCCGGGCCGATCGGAGAAAAAACATTTGTCAAAATTCAAATGGCATTACATGAATTCGGAGTAATCTATTTTCCAAAACAAAAATTAACACCATCAGCACTATCTTCATTCACCAAACTCTGGGGAAAGCCAGACGTTCACCACCTTGCTGAGCATTCATTCCCTGAACACCCTGAGGTACGGGTACTTTCTAACGTAAAGAAAGACGGCAAGCCGGTTGGCGCATTCAGAGGCGGTAACTTTTGGCATTCGGACCTTTCCTATTTGCAGAAGACCGGCTACGTAACGCTGCTTTATGGAGTCGAGTGTCCACCCGAAGGAGGCGATACTCTATTTGCAGACATGCGTCGCTTATATGAAAGCCTTCCAAATTGTATCCGAATACAGATTGAGGGTAAAATGGCTGTGCATGATCGCAATTACCGCTATTCAGCTCTCTATCCCGAGCGTCCGCCATTAACAAAATCTCAATTGGCAAGCGTACCACCGGTGGAACACCCCGCTGTGATTACACACCCAGTAACGGAGAAAAAATCAGTATTTCTTTATAAGGAAATAATTCGAACCATTGGCGAACTAGATCAGGAAACCACTTGGTCACTGATGGAAGAGATTGAGAGCCTTTTAGTAGATAGTGACGATTTCGTTTATCGCCACGGGTGGAGTCCTGGCGACCTTGTAATATGGGACAATAGGTGCACTCTTCATTCAGCCACGCCCTACGATTCAGAAAAATTTCGTCGCGTTCTTTACCGAACACAAGTGAGTGGTGAATCGCCAGCTTACGTTGCTTAAAGCAATTGCTGAAATAAAAATTTCAAAGGAGGGAATTCAGTGTCAAAAAAATATTCGACTTATAACGATGGCAAGATTCAATATGTTTACAAAATGGATGCGCTTAACATGCAACCAGACAACACAACAAGCGCAAATATCCAACCTAAAAAACGATTATCTGGAAAATCTTCCTCATTTGGTGGAGCGCTATTCGGCGAAAAAGTGATTGTTGGATATATTCATAAGGCTGCCGGGACCGGTTCTAAACGTCATACTCATCCAAACGAACAGTATAATTTTGTACTTCAGGGCACACTTCAGTGTGACATTGATGACCAAACGGTACTCTGCCCTAAAGGCCATTGCGTCCACATTCCAGCG
>MDTC01037455.1_pt1 | contig 34538 bp, 32 predicted proteins | sample 811181 | NCBI WGS metagenome assembly MDTC01 (sample SAMN05326644, study PRJNA326480) | marine metagenome | isolation source: seawater | place: Pacific Ocean: North | collected 2011
AAAGTAAACAACATTGTTAATAGCAAATCAATCAGGTGGTGCTCTGTTTTAGTTTTATGCCTAAATTTGCCTTTTATGAGTTTTTTAGATTAAATAATCCCTTAAAATAGGGCAAACGAAATCATGAATACTACCGATAACAACCAAGATACTGTTAAACGAGTTTTTACCAAATACCTCGAAGATAATGGTCATCGAAAAACTCCAGAACGATACGCCATTCTTCATGAAATTTATGCCAGCGCCGATCATTTTGATATTGAATCTTTGTACACCAAGATGAAAGAAAAGAATTATCGTGTTTCAAGAGCTACTCTGTATAACACTATCGAATTACTGCTTGATTGTAAACTTGTTCGGAAACATTTATTCGGAGGAGCACAAGCTCAATATGAAAAATCGTATTTCGACAAACAACACGATCACGTTATTTTGACAGACACTGGTGAAGTTATCGAATTTTGTGATCCAAGAATCGAATCGATTAAAAAAACCATCGAAGAAGTATTTAACATCAACATCAACAACCATTCACTCTATTTCTACGGTGAACGAAAAGAAAAATAAATGATAGACTTGCTTTTGGGGCTCCAATGGGGAGATGAAGGAAAAGGAAAAATAGTTGACGTTTTAACGTCCGAGTATGATATAGTAGCAAGGTTTCAAGGTGGCCCAAACGCGGGCCATACCTTAGAATTTGATCAAAAAAAACATGTACTACACACTATTCCTTCTGGAATATTTCATGATAATTCCATAAATATTGTAGGAAATGGAGTGGTTATAGACCCTGTTATTTTTAAAGCAGAATTAGACAAATTGATACCTCATGATCATTCCATAATTACAAAACTCAAAATTTCGCGTAAAGCACATCTCATTTTACCCACCCATTCACTGTTGGATAAAGCATCTGAGTTGCAAAAAGGAAAATCAAAAATAGGTTCAACACTGAAAGGAATAGGCCCCACTTATATGGATAAAACGGGTCGAAATGGTTTGAGAATTGGTGATTTAGAATTTGATACCTGGAAGGATAAGTTTCACACCCTTAGTCAAAAGCACCTTGAATTAATCAGTAATTACCAAGTAGATATTGATTTTGACATCGAAAAGTTAAACGCGACCTTCTTTGAATCTGTCGAATTCATGAGAAGAATAGAGTTTATCGATAGTGAAAACTACCTCCATCGAGCAATTAATCAAAATAAGAAGATTTTGGCAGAAGGGGCACAGGGCTCCTTGTTAGATATTGACTTTGGAACCTATCCCTTCGTAACCTCTTCAAATACAACTGCAGCTGGCGCTTGCACAGGATTAGGGATTGCACCCAATCAAATCAAAAATGTCATAGGTATTTTTAAAGCCTACACAACCAGAGTAGGAAGCGGCCCCTTCCCTTCTGAATTATTCGATGAAGATGGGGAAACCTTGGCAAGAGTTGGTAATGAATTTGGTGCAACTACAGGCAGACCAAGAAGATGTGGTTGGTTAGACTTAGTCGCCTTGAAATACGCGATCCGAATCAATGGAGTTACAGAACTCAATATGATGAAAGCGGATGTTTTAAGTGGTTTCGAAAAACTAAAAGTATGTACGCATTACAATTATAAAGGAGAGGCTATAGAGCATCTTCCATTTGATATCGATGACAAGTACGTTCAGCCTATTTACAAGGAGATTAAAGGTTGGAGCCAAGATATTACGGCGATCTCAGACCCTTCAGAATTTCCAGAAGAACTCAATGAATACATCGCATTTATTGAGCAGGAGCTAAACACACCTATCAATATCGTATCTGTTGGTCCAGACAGAACCCAAACGATCTTTAGAAATGCTCTTAGCTAAAAAGCATTTAAAATATAGATGGTTGGTATGTCTATACCTCTTTGCTTATAGCGCTGATGTTCTCGGGCAAAACCAAAAAATAGATATTCTCTACGGAGGAAATTTTAAAAAAGATGAAGCCCAATATCCTGGAGCAAATATCTTCACAAAGGACGCAAATGGTCAAGTTCAATTCAGACATCAAGGTGCAGACATGTGGTGCGATCAAGCATTTCTATACGCTGATGAAAACAGAATTTTAGCAGAAGGAAATATTTACCTAGAGCAAGGAGACACCTTAAAATTATGGAGTAATTCCATTTCTTATAATGGGAATTCACGTCTTCTCAAATCGATGGGGAAAGTACGTATGCTAAAAGACACTACTTCTCTACAATCAGACACCCTCTATTTTAATAGAGAAGACCAAATGGCATATTACAATACTGGAGGAAAAATTATCGACAGTAAAAATGTACTTACCAGTAAATTTGGAACTTATTTTATAGATGAAAAAAAATATCAATTCGATCAAAAGGTACACATAGATAATCCTGAATACACACTTGACAGTGACAAACTAACCTATTTTACAGATACTAAATACGCCTATCTCAATGGCCCATCAACTATCATAGGAGAAGATTATCAATTTTACTGTGAAAAGGGGTTTTACGATACCGAATTGCAAAAAGGGTATGGAAATAAGAATACTGAAATCCACTACAGTAATCGCATTATAAATGGTGACTCTGTCTATTTTAAAAATGCCACTTCATTTGCTTCTGCCACAAACAATGTTAGAGTTTTAGATACCATTAATCAATCTATAATTCGGTCAAATTATGCAGAAGTTTGGAAAGCTATTGACTCCGTATTTGCGACCAAAAGAGCGGTAGCCATTAATGTTCTTCAAAACGACTCTCTGTACATACACGGTGACACCCTGCTAGTGACAGGGCCTAAAGAAAATCGAGTATTAAAATCTTACAGAAACAGTCGTTTTTTCAAAACGGGAATGAGCGGCATTTGCGACACCATTAAATACATTCAAACACAAGATGTTACTGAACTTATAGGTGGGCCTGTTGTTTGGAACGGAGAAAGTCAACTTACGGGTAATAAAATGTGGATTCTCTCTGATCCAGAAACGCAAAAACTAGACTCCCTTATAGTTGAATCTAATGCATTTGTAATATCCAAAGACACTATAAATAATCTTGGATTCAACCAAGCCAAGGGTGTAGATTTGGGAGGTAAATTCATAGATAACACTCTAAATCAAATTAAACTGCACAAAAACACCGAATTGATTTACTACATGTACGACGAGAATCAAGAATTACTTGGAGTAAACAAAACAATTTGTAGTGAAATTGAGCTTCAGCTAGAAAATGGTGATATAACAGACATCATATTTAGGGTAAATCCTGATGGCACAATCTATCCAATAGAACAATTTCCTGAAGAAATGAAAAAGCTTGAAGGGTTTATTTGGCGTGAAGAAGAAAGAATTTACAGTTTGGATGATTTAATCATTGATTCCAAAAACTAAATGTTAGAGGTCTTTAAAAAATATCAAGCACAGACCACTGAAAATCCTTTAGGCCTAATAATTAAAAAGGCCAAGGGCTGCTACATTTACGATAATAAAGGCAATAAATATTTAGATTTTGTAGCTGGAGTCTCAGCGAACGTTCTCGGACATTCAAACAGAAAGATCATTCGTGCGATCAAAGTACAAGCAAAATCCTATTTGCACGTTATGGTCTATGGCGAATTTGCACTCAGTCCAGCTGTTGAATACTGTAAAAAGCTTTCAGAAGTACTTCCAGAGCCTTTGAACAGTACTTATCTTGTCAACTCTGGCACAGAAGCAATCGAAGCGGCTATAAAACTAGCGAGAGCATATACCGGGAATACTAAAATTGTTGCAGCTAAGGACGCTTATCATGGTAATACGATGGGTAGTCTTAGTTTGATGAGTTTGAAAGAACGGATGAAACCATTCGAGCCACTCATACCTGATATTTCTCATATTCGCTTCAATAATGAGGATGACATTTCCATTATCGATGATAATACAGCCGCTGTAGTTTTAGAAACCATTCAAGGTGGAGCTGGATTTATTTCTCCAAAAACAGATTATTTAATAAAAATTGCCAATCGATGCAGGCAGACAAAAACCCTTCTGATTTTAGATGAAATCCAACCCGGTTTTGGTAGAACAGGGAAATGGTTTGCATTTGAGCATTACAACATACAACCGGACATTTTAGTTATTGGTAAAGCAATGGCTGGTGGACTGCCGTCTGGAGCAATTGTGAGTAGTCAAGAGATTATGAAAACTTTTAGTCAAAAAATTCCTTTGGGACACATAACGACGTTTGGTGGCAATCCTCTGATTGCGAATGCAGCCTTGGCTACTTTAAATGAAATAATCCGATTAAAGCTCACTGCTAAGGTCAAGGATAAAGAACAGCTTTTTCGGACTAAATTAATACATCCATTAATTAAAGAAGTGAGAGGGAAAGGCTTAATGCTGGCCCTTATTTTGCAGGATGCTTTAATTGCTAACGAATTAGTTATCATGGCAAAAGAAAAAAAATTAATTCTATTTTGGCTTTTATTTGAAAAACGAGCTGTAAGAATAACCCCGCCCTTAACTGTGTCCGAAAAAGAAATTAAAAAAGGATGTCAAATCATCCTCTCCATTTTAGATGAGCTACAACCAAATGTTGACTAAAATGTTAATAACATAAGAGGCTTCGAAAAAATATCAGATATGACATAGTTTAAATTTATTCCTATGAATAGTGAAGGAATAAATTTTACTTAATGCATTCTGAGTCAAATAAATCACCTCAAAATACGATTCACAAATTCGAATCCATGCTCAAAACAGATGACGTTTATTTTTTTGACGCCGAGGATTTTGAAGACATTGTTCACCACTATTTAAATAATGGCAAAATTTTACTCTCCAAAAAAGCTGTAAAATTAGGCCTTCAACAACACCCTAATTCTATAGAACTTAAACTGCTTCAAGTTGAGCTGCACGTTTTTGATGATGAATTTGACAAGGCGCTCCAATTATTAGAAGAATTGGAATCATTAGAACCCTTGAACGAGGATTTATTCATTCAAAAAGCAAATATATGTTCCAAACAAGACAAGCACGAGGAGGCTGTAAAACTCTTAGAAAAAGCACTTCAAATAGACGATAATAATTTCGATATTCACGCACTAATTGGAATGGAGTATTTATTCATTGACGATTACTATCACGCCAAAATTCACTTTTTAAAATGTGTCGAAATTGATCCAACAGATTACGGTTCCCTATACAATTTGGTATACTGTTTTGAATTTTTAAACGACCAAAAAGGAGCGATTCGCTTTTTAAATGAATTTGTAGAGCAAAATCCTTACTGTGAAGTAGCATGGCATCAGCTAGGTAAAATGTACTTAGACACCTCTAAGCTTAAAGAATCCTTAGTCGCTTTTGATTTTGCAATTATTTCCGACGATCGATTCGTGGGTGCTTATTTTGAAAAAGGCAGAGTACTTGAAAAATTACACAAGTACAACGAGGCCATAATTTGCTACGAAACCACAATCGAAATTGATCAACCCACCGCATTTGCATATTTGCGTATGGGACAATGTCACCATAAACTGAATAATCTTGTTTTAGCGAAACAATATTATTACAAAACCATTCACGAAGACCCATTGCTTGATAAAGGGTGGATAGCCTTGACACAATTATATTTTGATCAAAAAAATCTTGTGAAGGCGGAAGAATATATTCATAAAGCACTAAACATTGATAATAACAATCCTAAGTACTGGAAGAATGCAGCTGTAATTTATATCGAAAATAAGGATTGGCATCAGGCGGATTTTGCGTTTAGAAGATGTATAGATTTAGGAGATTTCAACAAGGAAAATTGGTTCAAATGGATATTAGTCCTTTTGCATTTAAAAGATTATTACGAGGTTATTAGCATACTTGAGCGAGCTATCGATTTATACCCTAATGAGGTAGATTTCAACTATTTACAAGCAGGTGTGCTCAGTAAAACGGGTCATGTGACTAAATCAAAACACGCATTTGAAAAAGCTTGGAATACTGATCCGCACAAGAAATCAATCGTATTAGAATATTTTCCCGAAATTTTAAATAACGCTTGGGCACAACCCTATTTTATTCCATTCGATAATCGCCTGCAATAGATATAGTATCTTTATATTTTTGAATTCAGGGTCATGAAAATGGACAAAAAATTAATCTTCACCTATCTCAAAGGACTTTTAATGGGAGCGGCAGATGTTGTACCCGGTGTTTCTGGCGGAACTATTGCTCTAATTACTGGTATCTATGAAACCTTAATCAATTCGATTAATTCGTTTTCATTTGGATTGATTCAGGTTTGGAAGTCCTCTGGAATAATAGCTGTTTTTAAAAAAGTAAATGGACCTTTTTTAGCAGCTCTTTTAGCTGGCGTTCTAACGAGTATCTTCAGCATTTCTAAGGTCCTAAGTTACTTATTAAGTGAACAAACTGTTAGTACCTGGTCTTTCTTTTTTGGATTAGTTATTGCCTCAACTTCGGTAGTTTCTAAAGAAATTAAAAAATGGAATTGGAGCACAATTTCACTGCTTTTAACAGGAATAATTTTAGCTTACTTCATCACTCAATTTACTCCCGCTGAGGAAAGCAACTCTTTAATTTATTTGTTCTTTTCTGGAGCTATAGCAATCTGTGCTATGATTCTTCCGGGCATATCAGGCTCATTTATTTTGATTATTCTAGGCAGTTACGAAAGTGTATTAAATGCTGTTGATGAACGAAATTTTAAGGTTATTCTAGTAGTTGCCCTCGGATGTATTTTTGGAATTTTGAGCTTTGCTAGAGTCTTAAAATTTTTATTTCGAAAATTTAGAGCTCAAACAATGGCCACAATGTTGGGGTTTATTATTGGTTCATTAGTGAAGATTTGGCCTTGGAAAGATCTAAACCAAAAAAATATATACAACTTAGAGCAAATACAAGACTTGGAATATGCAATCGGTTTTTGCCTTGTTGGTTTTTTAGCTGTGATTTTGGTTGAACGAATCGGAAAATCGACTACAAATAAAGTTTAAAACGATGCAACAAAGAGCAGAAGACAATTTTTTGACCGTATTCATTCATGGAATGATTATGGGCATCGCAAATAAAATCCCAGGAGTATCTGGAGGCTTAGTGGCCTTCGTTCTTGGATTTTACGAAAAATTTATTCTGTCATTGAGTCGCTTAAACATCAAAAGTTTTGGTCTACTTCTAAGAGGTCGTTTTCGAAGTTTTTTAAACTATGTTCAACTTCATTTTTTGTTTTTTTTATTTCTTGGTGTATTAGTAAGTTATTTTAGTCTTGCTAAAATCTTGGACTACCTTTTAAACTTTTATGAATTGCATGTGTGGAGTCTATTCTTTGGACTTGTTTTAGGGTCTATTTATCACATCTCAAAACAAATTAATTATCCTGACTTGAAAGCCTTTTTATTACTAGTCTTAGGCTTATGCATTGGTTACGTACTTGTCAACCTTACTCAAGCAAGTGAAAACGACAACCTGTGGTATATATTCCTTTGTGGGATTGTGAGCGTTTCAGGAATGACACTTCCAGGCCTATCTGGGTCTTTTCTACTCATACTCATGGGCAATTATGTATTGTTATTAGTAGACTCTGTAAATATTCTATTTGAGGCCCTTAAAATTGCGTTGCAAGGAGACATAAACATCCTATGGACGGACGACAAAATAAGGTCTACAAACACTGTATTACTCGTTTTTTTGATGGGTAGTATCACAGGTTTGGTAGCCTTTTCACATATGATAAAGTTCATTTACAAGCGCTATCAAAATCAAACAGAATTGCTGATACTTGGATTTATTATTGGATCACTACAAATGCTTTGGCCTTGGAAAATTGAAGTTTTTCAATTAAATGAGAGCAGTTTTGCCATGGATTCTGACCAACATCTCATTGTTTCGAATTATCTAGATTATTTACCGAATTTAAATCTCAGTGAGAATTGGACGGCTATCTTTACTATTTTCCTTGGGATAGCTACCGTTTTAATTTTAGAAAAAAATGCAGGTATTAAAAGAAAAATCAGTTTACGGGCTAATCGGAAAAAATATTGAATATTCGTTTTCGCGAAATTATTTCAATCAACGATTTCAAAGGGAAGAACTTTCTAGCCACCAATATGTCAACTTTGACATCAATGAAATTTCTTCGTGCGCAAAAGTATTTGATACTGCTCATTTAAAAGGCTGTAATGTAACTGTTCCTTACAAACAACAAATAATACCTTTTCTGGATGAATTAGATGAAGGTGCGGAGAAAATCGGTGCCGTAAACTGTATTGATTTCAAGAATGGCAGAAAAATAGGTTATAATACGGATGTATATGGATTTCAAAAAAGTCTAGAAAAACAGCTATTTAATAACGACAAAAGGGCACTAATTTTGGGAACCGGAGGAGCTTCACTTGCAGTAGGTTATTGTTTAGAAAAAATGGGAATTAAATACAAAAAAGTCTCTCGAACTTCCAAAACCGGCGTCATTACCTATGAAAACTTAAGCGAAGAGGATGTCACCGACACTGAAATTATAATCAACTGCACACCATTAGGAACAAGTCCAAATATTAATTCAAAACCACCTATTCCATACCAAGCCGTTTCCAAAAAACATTATTTATTCGATTTAGTTTATAACCCCGAGCTTAGTTCCTTCTTAAATGAAGGTAAAACTAAAGAAGCTCGATTTAAAAATGGCTATGAAATGCTGATTTTACAGGCTGAAAGGTCATGGGAGATATGGAATAACAACAGATAAATAACTTTGATTATTTTTGTTTACAAAGTTATACAACACCAAACCTGATCCTATTACTGATGAATACATCTGAAACCCACTTATCGCCTGAATCACAAGATTTAGTTCCAGAAAACCTCCAAGAAAAAGATAGTAAAGACAGCACAACTCAACCAGAGGAACTACAAGAAGTTGATTACAGTACATTAAGCCTTGAATCTCTTATAGAAAAGCTGCAATATCTCATTGAAAATTATGAAATTCATAAAATAACCAAACACGTTAGAGACATTAAAGACGCTTATGACTTTGAATTGAGAAAAGAGCGAAAAATTGCATTAGACCAATTTATTTCCGAGGGACAAGACGAAACAAACTTTAGCTTTGAATCACCTTTATCAAAAGACTTTGAAAAGCTTCACAAAAAATATAGAAATGAGAAAAGGGTATACAATCGTCAATTTGAAAAACAATTAGAAGAAAATTTAATTGTTAAAAAAGAAATCATAAATCAGATTAAAGCTTTAATTAACGCAGACGAAAACCTAAACTCTACATTTAAAAACTTTAAAGAACTTCAAGAGCAATGGAAATCAACAGGACCTGTTCCAAAGGTCGTAAATGATGACCTGTGGAAAACCTATCACCATCACGTCGAACGTTTTTATGACTTTGTTTATTTAAACAAGGAACTTAGAGATAAAGATTTTAAACACAATTATCAAGAGAAACTCAAAATTGTAGAGAAAGCAGAGCAGTTGAGTAATGAAGTAGATTTTCGACGTGCTTATTCAGAATTGCAAATTCTCCACAAAATATGGAAGGAAGACTTAGGCCCAGTAGCAAAAGAACAAAGAGAAGAGATCTGGGAACGATTTAGTGAAGCCACTAAGGAAATGCACAGCAAAAAGCAAGAATTTCAAAAAGTTCTTGATTTAGAATTCGAAGAAAACCTTAATCAAAAGAATAAAATCATAGATCAGATTACTCATTTAGTGAGTAATATGGCCAACAACCATAGCAAAGTTCAGAATCAAATTAAAGAGTTTGAACAATTACGAGATCAGTTTTATGAGATAGGTAGAGTGCCAAATAAACGTCAGAAAGAAATTATAAATCGTCTTAAAGGTTTAACTAAAGATTTCAATTCCAAAAAGAATCAATTCTATAAAGCTCAAAAAAAGAATCAACAAGAAAATTTAAGATTAAAAAAAGAACTGGTAGAAAAAGCGAATGCGTTAAAAGACAGTGATGATTTTAAAACTATTACTCCAGAAATGATCAAAATTCAGAATGATTGGAAAAAAATAGGTCACATACCAAGACATCAATCCGAAACATTGTGGCAAGAATTTAAAACGGCTTGCAATCATTACTTTGATCGTATCAATAAAGAAAAAAATCAAGTTCAAAGAGAGGAGGATAAAAACTTTAAAGCGAAAAAGAACATACTAGAAGAATTAAAGAAATTTACACCGGGTAAAGAAGAGAAAGAGAACTTAAAGTTTGTCAATTCATTAATGATGAAGTGGGATTCTATTGGGTTTGTACCTCGCCAAAAAATGAAGCAACTTTCGAACTACCAACAGTTGATAGAGAAATGTTATACAAAAATGGGACTCACTTCTGAACAAGCAGAATTCATGTCTTTTAATCAAAAATTTGAATTGTTAACGGAACAAGAAGATGTGAACAGCATTCAAAAAGAAAGAATGCGTATAAGAGAGAAAGTCAATGAGCTCAAAGATCAAACTCGTCAATTAGAAAACAATTTGCAATTTTTCGCTAATGCAAAAGATGATAATCCTCTTGTAGTAAATGTTTTAAATGATATAAAAGATCATAAAGACGCTATTCAGGGATGGAACGAGAAATATAAACAACTCAACATCTTGATTAATAAAATAACTAAAGCACAAGAAGAACAAGAGTCACCATTAGAGTCAAATGAAGCCTAATTATTTGGCGATATTTACGGACCTCGTTTCTCTAATAACTGTGACCTTAACTTGCCCCGGATAGGTCATATCTGTTTGGATTTTTTGTGAAATTTCAAATGAAATCTGATTGGCTTTGTCGTCACTTACTTTATCACTAGAAACAATTACCCTTAATTCTCTTCCTGCTTGAATCGCATATGCCTTATCAACACCCTTAAAACCTAATGCAATATCTTCCATTTCTTTAAGGCGCTGAATATATGAATCCACAACTTGTCTTCTCGCACCTGGTCTAGCCCCGCTAATTGCATCGCAAACTTGAACAATAGGTGAAATTAGGAAGGTCATCTCAATTTCGTCGTGGTGGGCTCCAATAGCATTACAGACTTCATTATTCTCTTTATATTTTTGAGCCCATTGCATACCTAATATAGCGTGAGGTATCTCAATTTCACCATCTGCAATAGGAACCTTCCCTATATCGTGTAATAAACCTGCTCGCTTTGCCAACTTAGAATTCAAACCAAGTTCAGCAGCCATTATACCGCAAAGCTTAGCTACTTCTCTAGAGTGCTGAAGTAAATTTTGACCATAAGACGAGCGATATTTCATTCTACCTACGGCTTTGATTAGTTCAGGGTGTAATCCATGTATGCCCAAGTCTATAATGGTTCTTTTCCCAACTTGAATAATTTCTTCATCAATTTGCTTTTGAGTCTTTTTTACAACTTCTTCTATTCTAGCAGGATGGATTCTACCATCCGTAACCAATCGATGCAAGCTCAATCTCGCGACTTCTCTTCGCACAGCATCAAATGAAGATAAAATAATGGCCTCAGGAGTATCATCAACAATTATTTCCACTCCTGTTGCAGATTCGATTGTTCTAATGTTACGTCCTTCACGACCTATTATACGCCCTTTTATATCATCGGATTCCAAATTAAATACAGAAACACAATTTTCGATAGCCTCTTCAGTTCCTATCCGCTGAATTGTATTGATAATAATTTTTTTTGCTTCTTGTTGAGCTGTTAATTTCGCCTCTTCTAAAGCGTTTTGCATAAATGAAAGAGCATCTGTCTTAGCTTTGTCTTTAAGAGATTCTACCAATTGTGCTTTAGCCTCCTCAGCAGAAAGGCCTGAAATTACTTCAAGCTGTTGCACATGACTTTCGTGAATTTTTTCAATTTCTTTTGACTTTTTGTCTATTAATTTATTTTTATTACTTAATGACTCAATTTGGTTTTCTAATTGTGAATTAAGATTTTTATTGGACTTCAAAAGTGAATTGACTTCATTTTCTTTATCTCTCGTTCGCTTTTCAACCTCTCCTATTTTCTTTTCTTTGGACAGAATAAATTTTTCGTGCTCAGATTTCAATTCTAAAAATTTTTCTTTAGCCTGAAATATTTTGTTTTTTCTGACTTGTTCACCATCTTTTTTGGCGTTATTCAAAATAAGTTGAGCCTCTTGTTTGGCCCGACTTATCAATCCGTTACCTTTATTTTTACTCGCAATTTGTGCAATCAGAAAACCTGTTCCGAGGCCTACAACTGCTACAATTATAAGTAGTGTATTTGCTTCCATTTTATTTAATTAAAACCCACATTGGAGGGGTTTTGTACAAACTCCATTTTATCAGGTTTAGGGCTAACCAACTGCTTAAAAATCTCAAACTAGTTGAGCGTGTTCGCACAATCAAAACTCACCCTTTTTAATTTAACTTTCGTTGAGTTCGTAAAACTATAACCAATGTGGGAAATTTTAAGAAAGAGTCGTCTATACTATTGTAACTCCTTCTCTACTATTGTTGCCATCGACTTTAATTTCTCAAGACTATCATCATATTGTCTCGAATCAAATTTTGAATCTTCTAATCGTGTCGCAAATTGCAGCAAGCTCATAGCCAGTACATCTTGCTTATCAGATACGGCATAATTTTGTTCAAGGCTTTTTATGACCTCTTGAGCCTTGCGCGCTGCTCTTTGTATAACTTCCTCACGATCAGCGTCTACTGTCAGAGGATAAACCCTTCCAGCAACATTCAATTTTATTTTAATTTTTTCAGTCATTAACCTAAGCATCCATGTGATCAATACACCACTCCAACTCAATAAGCATTTGATCAATTCTATTTATTACAGAGCTGCTTGAATTTATATTTCCCTTGTTCAATTTATTTTGTTCGAAACCTTCTTTCAATTCACACAATTCATTCTTTAAATCCTCGTTGTCATTAATGAGTCTCTTATTATCTAATATCAGCCTGTTATTCGTATCTTTTAATTGTTTAAGATGTTCAGTAAGCGATATTAACTTAGACTCTAAATGCGTAATTGATTCAAAAAGCTCTTTCAAAACATTCCAAAAATACGAAAACTCTGTTTAAAAACACTTTAACCTAAAACCGCTTTAAATTGTTAAATAGAACTTACAACAGTATTTATTTTTTTCTATGGATATACACACTGCCGTTGACAGGTGTATTTGCTCAACATAATGAAAACAGTTTTCAACTCCATAATCCTATAAAAAATAAGGAATTACTTCTAGCAGGAACCTTTGGTGAACTTCGTTCAAACCATTTTCATGCTGGAATAGATATTAAAACCAATGGAAGAGAAGGACTCTCCATTTACGCAGCAGATAGTGGTTTTGTCAGTAGAATTAAAATCTCTACTGGAGGCTATGGTAAAGCACTTTATATAGAACACCCTAATGGTCTCACTACCGTATATGCGCATCTGAGTCGTTACAGTGATAAGATTGAAGAACTAATTCGAAAACACCAATACCAAGTAAAAAAATACGAGGTTGAATTGTTCCCCAAAAGAGATGAAATACAAGTAGAACAAAATGAGATAATCGCCTATTCTGGAAATACAGGAGGGTCTTCTGGGCCACATTTACATTTTGAAATAAGAAAGTCAGCAGGACAAATTCCCATGAATCCTTTAAAATTCGGTATTCATGTTCAAGATAAAACACCTCCCAGTATTCGAAGTTTATACGCCTATCCTGTTAAAACCAACAGCATAATTAACAAAAGTCAAGTACCTGTTAAAATACCGATCAAAAGAGCTGATAATAGTCGTTTTAGCACAGATAGTATTTTGGTTTCTAATAGTCTTGGACTAGGACTAAACAGCTTTGATCGCCAAGATTTAACCTACAATAAAAATGGTCCTCATCAAATCAAGGTATGGCACAAACAAAGACTTATTCAACATTATTTATTCGAATCTTTTACTTTTTCAGAAACTAAAAAGATTAACGAGCTCATAGACTACCGTCGTTTAATAAATACTAAAGAACGCGTTTTAAAACTATTCACCTCAAAGGAATTTTCAGGCTCTAGTATAATCCAAAAACAAGAAAATAAAGGAATCATTGAAATCAAAAATGGTGAAAAAGGGTTTGTTGAAATTGAACTCATTGATTTTAATGAAAATAAAACTACAATTCGAATTCCCTATAGAGGAATGACGCAAGAAGTCAGTGTTCCAAAACCAAAAATAGAATTAACGCCCTACTTTGTGGATTATCAAAAGGCATTCAATTGGAAAAAAAACGATTTTGAAGTTCGTTTTAAGCCTAGTAGTTTTGTGAAAGATACCTATCTAAACTTGAATTTAGAGGGGGATATCATCGAAATTGATCGAGAAAGCAGGTATTTAAAGCAGCGATTTAAAATCTTGAGATACCTCAATGAAAAGGATAGCCTAAAAGGGAAAAAGTACTTTTTTAGAAAGGCTAAGAACAACAGGGAGTATCCTGTAATGACCAGAGAAGTGAATGAAGCTATAATCGCTGAGACTTCTATCTTAGGAGTATACGGCATAGGTATTGATACTATTAAACCAACGCTAAAGACTGTTAATTTCAAGAAAGATCAATCCATCAGAAATTACAAACTTCTAAAATTAAAAACCTCGGACAATCAAACGGGAATTAAATCATACAATGCCTACTTCAATGATAATTGGATTCTAATGTCCTACGAACCTAAAACAAGTACCTTAACCATTAATGCCGATGAATTGAATTTTATTGAACCCCAACAAGAACTAAAGGTCATTGTCGAAGATTTTAAAAACAACAAACAAGAACTGATCCTAAATATCAAGAAATAAACACGTAAATCGTTAAAATTCAATTAATTTTGAAAAAAATTGTCAATGAAACGATTACATTTAATCTTCATATTCCTTTGGGCAATTCCTTTTTTTGTGCTCGCTCAAAAAGATATATTTATTAGCCCTAAATTCAATGAGCTCACTAAAAAGCATAAATTATTGGCAATCATCCCATTTAAATCAGTTCTAGATTTAAACACCACACAAAAAGCTGATAGCGAAGAAATTGAAGGTAAGGCTGTACAGACAGGTTTAGAAAATTATTTCAACCAGCGAAAAAAAAGAAAAAAGTTTACCGTAGAATTTCAAGAAATTAAAACCACAAATCAGATACTAGAAGAACAAGAAATCAATTATGATGACCTTGGCCTATACTCTTCTAAAGATCTCGCTAAAATTTTAGGAGTAGATGGAATCATCTCTGGATCTATAGACTTAGATGTGTTGCTTTCGCAAGGAATTGAAAAAGATGTAGGTCTTGGAGATTTTCTTTTTTTCGATTCAGATTTTGGCAGAATCGCTGTAAAAATAAGTGATGGCATAACAGGGAAATTACTTTGGAAATACGACAAAGCTATCACCCGTAAGGGAGGCAAAAATACCATTGAATTCATAGACAGTATGATGAAAAAAGCTTCTCGAAATTTTCCCTACGACAGAAATTGAGCCTTTATCCATTGCAAAACTCACTCAATACCTCTACCGCATAGTCTATATCTTCTTCGGTATTAAAAATCGAAAAAGAAAAACGCAATGAAGGATATTGCTTTTGTTCTGTGGTTAGTACTGCAGATAAAACATGTGATCCTTTTTGGCTTCCTGACTGACAAGCACTTCCTTGGGAACAGGCAATGCCCTTTAAATCCATATGAAATAAGAGCATGGACGCTTTAGATTCAGTCAATGGCAATCTGCAGTTCACTAGCGTGTAAGTACTGCTTTCTGTATCAGCAGAAAGACCGTTAAAAGCAACTCCTTCAATTTTTGAAGTCAAGCCAGTAATGAATCTCTTTTTTAGTGCTAAAACATATTGTTTTTCATTTTCAAGATGAGCATTTGCAATTTCAAAGGCTTTTGCCATACCAACAACATTATGTGTCATTTCAGTTCCAGCACGTATACCTTTTTCTTGACCTCCACCAATTATCTGAGGGCATAGCTTACAACTTTTGTTCATGTAGGCAAAGCCTACTCCTTTTGGTCCGTGAAATTTATGGGCAGCTGCATTGATAAAATCGATTTTGACCTTAGAAACATCCCATTTGTAATGACCAACTGATTGAACAGTATCAGAATGAAATAAAGCTTGATATTTATCACACAACTCCCCTACCCTTTGAACATCCAGTAAATTTCCAATTTCATTGTTTATATGCATTAAAGTCACCAGTTGTTTCTTTGAAGATCCCTCTTCTAACAAAGTTTCAAGATGTTCATAATCAATAGAGCCATCTGGGAGAATTCGAACAAAACTAACCTCAACACCTTGGGATTTCATTTTTAAAACAGTGTCTAAAACAGCGTGATGTTCAATTTCAGAACTGATAATACGCTTGACCCCCAAAGATTCACAAGAGGATTTAATAATTAAATTGTCTGCCTCTGTACCCCCAGAAGTAAAAATAATTTCGTTAGGGCTTGCACCAATAAGACTTGCTATCTGTTTTCGAGCTAACTCGATATGAGATCTTGCTTTTCGACCAAAACTATGCGTTGATGAAGGGTTTCCAAAATCACTACCCAAAACAGTTATCATTTCTGAAATGACTTCTTGTCTTACTCGAGTGGTCGCCGCATTATCGAGATAAACGGTTTTCATATATTCACAATTAACAGTGCAGTGCTAAGCTAAGTATTTAAAGTTTTAAGCTAAAATATCTTGTTGAAAATTAATGACATTTAATATCTTTGAGGCGTAAATTGAAGAATCCAAAACGCTTAGCTTCCAGACCTTTTTTTCTTTGTAAATCACTTATCATGCTTAAAAAAATAACTGCACTTTTTATTTCATTTGCAACCTTTATCGCCTGCAATGATGGAGGGTTAGAGGTGGAAAATATCGATTTTAATGGCATCAATATTTCATATTGTGGAACATTAGACCTAGAAGAACAACTTCTTTTTAAATTAAATGACCGAGAGGCCTTAATCCTCGAACTTCCCAATGCTTTTTTTACGCTCGAAGAAAAAAATAGAGAATACACTATACCTTCTGCTGCTCAATTAACGTATCGAATTTTTGACGAAAAGGTCACAACTACATATTTCTGTTCTCTTATTCCAGAAATCACACCCAATGTCGTCAATTCTTATGAGGCCATAGGAGGAAAGTTATTGGCGACAAGCACGCTAAATTCAGAAACTAATCGATACGATTATATAATAGAATTGCAAGAGGTTAGTTTTGCCCTCAATGAAACCGAGCGAATAACCAATCTCAGCATTGAAGAGTTTGGCACTCTCAGCTTCAATACAAATTAGAGTTTGTATCTCACTAAGGTTGCACCAAGTCCGTATTTGTAATAAGGTGCATCTTCAAATATCAAAAAATCATATCTGCCTAGAATAGTGTGAAGTTCTTGTTTCAAAACACCCTCACCCACTCCGTGAATAAATACAAAATGAGGGATTCTTTTTTTAATGGCAAAATCAAGCTTTCCCTGTGCAGCACTAACTTGGTAATTCAAATAATTTGATTTATCAAGGGTTTTCCAATTGGGATGAAGTTTATCGATATGCAAATCGAACTCGATGTACGTTTTTTTCTTTGGCGATTTCGAACTCTTTTTCGGTTTAGGATTATCGTTTTTTTCTCGTTTTATATTATTGATATTGCCAATAGAAAAATTGAGCTCACGACAAAGCACAATTTGTAACAAGTTGACTTCCAAATCAAAACCGTCCTCGATAGTAACCAAAACACGATTGTCTGTTATCGCTTTTATAGTACCATTGAGATTTTCATCGATTAATGATACTTTATCTCCTATTGCAAAACCCTGTTTCATTTGTACGAAAATACGATGTTTGTTATTTTTAAGGTATGCTTGATTATATTTGAATTCTATGAATGATGTTATACCTTTTTTAGAGTCAAAAATGCTACCGTGTACAACAAAGTACTGGTTGGGCTTTGATTGTCCTGGATGTGGCATTCAAAGAGCTTTAATCGCCCTTTTAAAAGGAGATTTATTAGGGAGTATTCAGCTTTATCCGGCATTAATTCCACTTTTACTTTTTTTTAGTTTACTCACAAGTTCTCTTATTTTTTCAAACCAACGCCTTTCACATTTGGCTCAAATAACTGGAATTTTAAGTGGTATTTTAGTTGTCATTAATTATATTTATAAAGTAGTAATTCACTTTTTTTAAGCATGTCACAACTCAAACTCCCCAATGTTAATGTCGCTTTAGCCTTAGCTCTAATTTCTTATATATGCTGTTGTTTTAGCGCTGGAATCGGTGGAATTATACTTTCGGCTAGTGCACTTATCTTAATTCGAAAAGATCAACAACTATACAGCGCCAATCCTGAACAATATTCTAACCACAGCACACTTAAAGTAACAAGAGTCATTAGCGTTATAGCACTTTTATTAAGTGTTTTCGCGACTTTATTGGTGGTTAATGCAATAATTGAAGCCGGGGGTTGGGATATGTATATTGAACAGCAAACCGAACTCTACGAAAATTTTGAGCTCTAAACCTTAGTTAGCCAACTTACTCAAAAAAGAAAGTCTGAAAAGATTGAGTTCCTCATAGTCAAAATCTCCATCAAATTCTACCATTGCGGCATCTAATGAATCAGTTTTCGCTTCAATAAAATAATTGTGTAACTCTTCTTGTTGGTCCTCGTCAAGAATTTCATCAATCCAATATTCAATATTCAATTTCGTGCCCGAATAAACAATCTGTTCCATCAATTGAATCAATTCACCCATTGCCATCCCTTTTGCGTCCGCAATATCGTCTAATGGCAATTTTCGATCTAAGCTTTGAATAACATACAGTTTTAAAGCTGAATTTAATCCTGTTGAGCGAATAACCATATCATCTGGTCGCGTAATATTATTTTCCTCGACATAAGAAGAAATCAATTTAAGAAAAGGTTCACCATATTTATTAGCTTTTGTCTCACTCACCCCGTGAACATGAGAAAGCTCGTCTGTAGAAACTGGATATTTACTCACCATATCTTCCAAAGAAGGATCCTGAAAAATGACATATGGAGGTAAGTTTCGCTTTTTTGATTCCGTTTTGCGCAGCGCCTTGAGCAAATTCAAAAGTTTATCATCAAGTACTCCTTTAACTGCATTAACCTGTGTTTGAGCAAACAAGATTTTGTCGAAGTCTCGATTTAAACTCATCATAAAAGAGATTGGGTTTTGTAAATAATCGATTCCTTTTGTTGTCAACTTTAGAACCCCATATGCTTCCACATCTTTCGACAGTAATCCTTCAATAATAGATTGGCGGATCAAGGAGTTCCAAAAATTAGCCAATTGCTCTGATCCACAGCCAAAAAAAGTTCTTTCATTTGTTTTGTGACTCGAAAGAATACTATTTTTTTCTCCGCGCATCACCAATACGACCTCTTTAGTTTTAAATTTTTGAGCTGTATCACGAATTACTTGAAGCAAGATAAGAAGCTCATTTTTTGCTTCAAACCTTTCTTTAGGGAAACGAGTATTATCATCCATTTGTGCTCCTTCTCCTGTATTTTCATCAAAATCTTCTCCAAAATAATTGAGAATAAATTTTCGGCGTGAAATCGAAGTTTCCGCATAAGCCATAATGTCGTTCAGTAGAGCTATTCCAATTTCTTGTTCGGCTACTGGCTTATTAGCCATAAATTTTTCAAGCTTTTCAATATCTTGAGGAGCATAAAAGGAGATACATTGACCCTCACCTCCGTCTCTACCAGCTCTACCTGTTTCCTGATAATAACTTTCGATACTCTTTGGCATATCGTAATGAATTACAAATCGTACATCGGGTTTATCAATACCCATACCAAATGCAATTGTCGCTACCACAACATCTACCTCTTCCATCAAAAACATATCTTGGTATTTCGCTCTAGTCTTATTATCAAATCCAGCATGATAAGGTACAGCGCTAATGGAATTTACTTGCAACGTTTGGGCTAATTGATCTACCGTTTTTCGACTTAGACAATAGATAATTCCAGATTTGCCTTTTTGTGAGGAAATAAACTTAATAATGTCTTTATCCACTTCTTTTGTCTTTGGACGCACCTCGTAGTAAAGATTGGGACGATTGAACGAAGCTTTAAATGTTCTCGCATTAGTCATTCCCAAGTTTTTAATAATATCCTCTTGTACCTTTGGAGTAGCCGTCGCAGTAAGTCCAATAATTGGAATCTTTAAATCTATTTGGCCTATGATAGACTTTAAATTTCGATATTCAGGTCTAAAATCATGACCCCATTCAGAAATACAATGTGCCTCATCAACAGCTACAAATGAAATTTTTAATTGACTTAAAAGATTTATATTATGTGACTTAGTTAAAGATTCAGGAGCGACATAAAGTAATTTTGTGCGAGCATTCTTAAGATCGTCGATTACCGTATTTAATTCGCTTTTAGTCAAAGAAGAATTCAACACATGAGCCACGGCAAAATTATCTGAATACGAGCGTATAGCATCTACTTGATTTTTCATCAAAGCAATCAGAGGAGAAACAACAATTGCCGTACCTTCTGAGAGCAAAGCTGGCAACTGATAGCACAGTGATTTTCCACCACCGGTAGGCATAATCACAAAAGTGTCCTTTCCCCATAGAATACTTTCTATTACAGGTTTTTGTAATCCCTTAAACGTCGAAAATCCAAAAAAAGAAAACAATGCCTTTTCTAATGAATCATCAGAAATTTCAAATTTCATTCGGCAATAAAACTAAGACTATAATTATACCTAACTAAACTCAAACCAATAATGTAGGGTATTAGACCTTCATTTGATTAACTTTGAAGTCTAAAATTAATTTATTTTTATCAATTTCTCCCTATTGGACTTGAATCAAAAAATATCAGAGAGTGTTCTTAACACCTTAAAAATCAAAAAACAAGCGGTTAATACGTTAGAAAAAATTAATCCAGATGATTTTACAGAAGTCATTAAAGCACTTTTAAAATGCAAAGGTAAAATCGTAGTGACAGGCATCGGTAAATCGGCAATTATTGCATCTAAAATTGTAGCTACCCTAAATTCAACTGGCTCACCTGCTGTATATATGCATGCAGCGGACGCCATTCATGGCGATTTGGGAATTATTCAAGAAAATGACGTAGTAGTTTGCATCTCAAATAGTGGGAATACTCCAGAAATAAAAACACTTGTTCCTCATCTAATTCGTGATAATAATACCTTAATCGCCATAAGTTCAAACCCTTCATCACATTTAGTCAATGCAGCCCAACAACATATTATTTATGAATACGCTAAAGAAGCATGCCCTCATAATTTGGCTCCCACTACAAGTACTACCCTTCAACTAATTATTGGCGATGCCTTAGCAATTGCTCTTTTGGAATGTAAAAATTTTCAAGAAAAAGACTTTGCGAAATTCCATCCTGGAGGCTCACTAGGAAAACTTTATCTACGCGTAGGGGATTTGATCAAGGTAAATAAATGTCCAACAATTGCTGCCCATCAGAATATAAGAGAAGCCATAATTAGCATAACAGAAAATATGCTCGGATGCACCGTTGTTCTTGAAAAAGGTAATATCGCCGGGGTCATTACAGATGGAGATATTCGAAGAATGTTGAGTTCTGAAGATAAGCTAGATTTAAATTCTATACAGCTAAATCAAATCATGAGTACTAATCCTGTAACCGTTTCAGAAGATGAAATGGCCAGTGAAGCACTTCAAAAAATAAGACAAAATGAAATTTCTCAGCTCGTTGTAATAGACAAAGACAATAATTACAAAGGGATTTTACATATTCACAATCTCATAAATGAAGGCTTGACATGAGTACTACTTTTAAAGAAAAAGAAATGTCATTTTTGGATCATCTCGAAGAATTGAGATGGCATCTCATTCGTTCCATCATTGCGATATTATGCATTGGCATCGTAGCATTTGTAATGAAAGACTTCGTGTTTGACACTATTATTTTTGGTCCAAAAAAAATGAGTTTTCCGACTTATCGTTTTTTCTGCAGCATCGGTAAATTTATAGGAATCGAATCTGAGTTTTGTGCGGATTCCTTGCCATTTACTATTCAAAATAGGACTATGGCTGGACAATTTTCAGCCCATATATGGACATCAATTTGGGCAGGATTTATTTTAGGTTTTCCTTATTTACTATTTGAATTATGGCGATTTATTTCTCCTGGTCTCTATGAGAGTGAACGAAAGTATTCTAAAGGATTTATTTTCGTGGCTTCCTTGTTGTTTTTTATGGGTGTTCTTTTTGGGTATTACATTGTATCACCATTATCGATTAACTTTTTAGGAACTTACACAGTGAGCCAAGAAGTCAGTAATGAAATCGACATAAGTTCATTCATATCTACAGTTAGAGCATCTGTAATCGCTTGCGGCATCATGTTTGAACTTCCTATTTTAATCTACTTCTTGACAAAAATTGGTTTAGTCACTCCAGAAATTTTGAGGAAATATCGAAAAATTGCAATCGTACTCGTTTTGTTATTATCTGCTGTGATTACCCCACCAGATGTAGCCAGTCAAATCATTGTTACCATTCCCGTAGTTTTTCTATACCAAATAAGCATCCATATTTCAAAAATTGTATTGAAAAAAGAAAATCAAAATGAACCAAAACGAACATAATCTTGTAGGAGACTTTAATCAATATCGTTCAAAAATGAACGAAAAATTATTATCAGGAGATCATAAACTCATCAAAAGAATCTTCAACTTAGACCACAACGCCTATCAAGAAGGTGCCCTGGATAAAAAAACAAAAGAGTTACTAGGACTTGTGGCCTCAGCCGTACTGCGATGTGACGATTGTATTAAATACCATTTAGAGGGTGCTAAAGACAATCAAGCTACCAAAGAAGAGGTTATGGAAACACTAGGAATCGCTACCTTAGTAGGTGGAACAATTGTAGTTCCTCACTTGAGAAGCGCCTATGAGTACTGGGAAGCTTTAGAAAGCGAACTACAATAACAGAAGAAGAATATGAAGCTAAAAGCTGTAAATCTCTCCAAAAAATACAGTGGTAGACAAGTTGTCAAAGAAATTTCAATTGAAGTAAGTCAAGGCGAAATTGTTGGTCTACTTGGACCAAATGGTGCTGGCAAAACAACCTCATTTTATATGATTGTGGGTCTAGTCAAACCCAATGGAGGGCAAATTTTCTTGGATTCAACGGAAATTACAAAATTCCCAATGTACAAAAGAGCACAATACGGGGTGGGATACTTAGCTCAAGAAGCTTCAGTTTTTCGAAAACTAAGTATAGAAGATAACATTCTTAGCGTATTGCAAACCACAACACTCAGTAAAAAGCAACAACTGAACAAATTGGAGTCTTTAATCGAAGAATTTTCATTGGGTCACATTCGAAAAAATCGTGGAGATTTACTTTCAGGTGGTGAGCGTCGAAGAACAGAGATTGCAAGAGCCTTGGCTACAGATCCAAAATTCATTCTACTAGACGAGCCATTCGCCGGAGTCGATCCAGTGGCTGTAGAGGATATTCAGAGAATTGTGGCTCAATTAAAGAATAAAAATATCGGTATACTCATCACAGATCACAACGTTCAAGAAACCTTGGCCATTACAGAAAGATCATATCTCATGTTCGAAGGTGGTATTTTAAAAGCTGGTCCGCCCGAGGAACTTGCCAAAGACGAAATGGTCAGAAAAGTGTATTTAGGGCAAAATTTCGAGCTTCGAAAAAAACAACTAGATTTTGAATCTAAGGAGTGAAAGAAGAACAAGTTCAATGTAAATAAAAGCAATAGCAAAAGAGGGCATAACGGTAAAGGTAATTGCACCTAAAACGATTAAAAGATACCGCCACTTATTGGCCTTATATTCAAAACCCTGAAACTTAAGGTTTATTATTTTCAGTTTAGAAATCATCAACAATGACACCAATACAGTTAAGAAAGAAACAGCCGTGACATGCAGTTCAGCGCTTTCAAAATACAATTCAAGGTTGAGGTGTGTCAAAGACATCACCAATAAAGCACTTATAGGAGTAGGTATGCCTTTAAAATACTGTTTTGAACCCACTTGTTCTAAATTAAAACGCACTAGGCGAATTGCCGCAGTTACAGGATAAATAGTACTGAAAATAAGGAATATAAAATGGGCATTTAAGGTGTGCAAATAGTTCATCAAGAAAAACCCAGGGAGTATCCCAAAACTAACGAGATCTGCGAAGGAATCAAATTGCGCTCCAAAATTAGTCTTAGCATTGAGCAAGCGTGCAAAAAATCCATCGAGAAAATCAAGAATTAGACAGGTACAAAGCAGATAAAAGGCTTCTGAAAAAGACCCTTGTGCCACAGACCATATTGCCATAAATCCAACTACTAGATTTAGAATACTAATAAAGTTAGGAATATTACGTTTTATTATCATTGGGTTGTGAAGTTAGAAAACATTAATAAAATAGCAACGTATATTTGTTCCAAGATGAAGTATTTCTTTAATTGTCCACTGTTTTGTATACTTATAACAGTTTTTTTTAGTGCCAAATTAAGTGGTCAGCAACTTAAATATGGATTCGAAGAAAGCACCTCAAATTCATATTCAAAATTCCATCAAACTTTACTGAGCGAACAATCTCAAATAAGTGTGCTCATCTGCGGTCCAGGTGAAGAACTCTACTCAAAATTTGGTCATGCGGCCATTAGAATCATCGACAACAAAAAAAATATTGACCGCGTATTCAACTATGGCACTTTTGACCCTAGTATGCCCAATTTTTACACCAAATTCTTAAAAGGTCAAATGCTTTATGAACTGTCTGTAACCAATACAGTGCAGTTTCTTTACACTTATCAAATGGAAAAACGATGGGTAACAGAACTTATTCTAAACTTAGAACAAGAAGAAAAACAGCGCCTTTTCAATTTTTTAGAAATAAATGCCTTACCCGAAAACAAATACTATTTATATGATTTTGTTCACGACAATTGCGCAACTGCTATTATCGATGTGCTTCAAAATGAACTTAGTGAAACTATTGAACATCGCTATAATGAAGAGCATTACAGCAAGTCATTCAGAAATTTAATTCATGAATATCTCAAAGACAATAGCTGGAATCGAGTCGGTATTGATCTTGTCTTAGGGTCCGTAATGGATAGAACCGAAAAGTATACCGCATATGCTTTTCTTCCTGATTATACGGCAGAGCAAATCAAACAGATGAAAGTTCGTCAAGAAAAATTGGTGCAATCAGAACGCGATCTTCTGCGCTTTGATTACAAAGAAATAAGCACTCCATTTTTATTAACACCAGGGTTTTGGATTGCCTTATTTAGCTTAATTATTCTGTTGCTCAACTATATCGATTTTAAAAATGGTATGAGAAACTGGATTTTGGATCAAGTTCTTTTTAGCATTTTAGGTGCTTTGGGTATTTTCCTATGTTTTATGTGGTTTGGAACAGATCACAAATCCACAAAATTTAACTTCAATGTATTTTGGATAAATCCTTTGTTTCTAATTTTAGGACTTGTATTGGGGAAAAACAAATTTATCAAGTACTGGCATCACATTGTATTGTTCGCAATTCTAATTTTAATGCTTTCACATTCTATCATGTGGGTTATTGGTTATCAGCAACTTAGTTCATTATACATACCCTTAATAGTCATCATTTATTTGAGACTAATACTTTTACTTTACCACTATTACTTCGTTGAACTCTATGATTGAAAACCTGTTCTTCAGAATTTCTCGTGCACTCAATTACGCTTTAAAGGCAAAAGGAAAACACAGTATTCACTCACCAATTTTGTTTAACTTTTTAAACGTACATCTCAAGAATACTTCAAAAAACCAAGATCGAAATCAAAGAATTTTAAATGCGCTAATAACTTGTTTCAAAATTCAATCCGTTTGTATAGAAGAAGACATTGCTCTACTAGACTGCATTACAGGGCAACCCGCCCATAAAAACTCGGCCGATCTTGTGATTGTGCATTCTACATCATTTTTAGATAAAGAATTCTTACCGGCACAAAAAAGGCAAATCATCGCCATTTTAGGTCTAAACAAAAATTCGAATAACCTTAAATCTTTTTTACATTTGAAAAACGCAGAAAAAGTTATTTTTTCTTTAGATCTATGGACCATTGGCATATTAATTTATAATTATCCAAGTTTAAAACAAGACTTTATTTTGAGATATTTTTAAAAAGGCTAGAAAACATGTCGAATATTTATATTATTCTAGGAATTTGCCTTTTGGTATACGTGGTTTTACTATTTGGAATGAAAAAAAACCAAAGAAAACGCAAACAACGTAAATTTCGCCCCAGAGAAGACTAAAATATGAGTAAAAAAGTATACACTAGAAAAGGGGATGACGGCTCTACTTTTCTACTCGATGGTCAAAAGGTTTCAAAGGATCATATTCGTATTGAAATATTAGGAGACCTAGACGAACTAAACTCTTGGCTGGGTTTTATCAATTCAGACGGATTGGGATCTTTACACATAACATTTGTCATTCATCTTCAAAAAGCCCTTTTTAATATGGGGGCTTCCATCGCCTGCACAAATTCACAAAAAGCTGATGAGTTTTTAAAAAATTGGCATGCTCTTCCTGAAGAAATGGAAAATGAAATGGATAGACTTTCTGAGTCCTTAAATGAACTACAGTGGTTTATTTTACCCACGGGCAATACTACAATTTCACGAATTCATGTAAGCAGAGCAATTTGCAGACGAACAGAAAGAAAAATAGCACAATTTGCAAAAGAAGACAATGTAAACCCTGTTATACAAGTGATTATCAATAGATTATCGGACTACTTGTTTGTTTTAGCTAGACATATTCATTTCAAAATGGGAGTTCCTGAAACACCGTGGAATAGCCAGTAGTCGATTTTTTTTAAATTCTTTGAATAATTTCCTTTGATTTGTTGCGTCATTCAAGCAAAAAATTATTTTTGCAAAAATAAAAGTTGACCTATGTATTGGACTTTAGAACTAGCTTCTTACCTAAGCGACGCCCCTTGGCCTGCGACTAAAGATGAATTAATCGACTACGCCATTAGAACGGGAGCACCACTTGAAGTTGTAGAAAACTTACAATCTATGGAAGAAGAAGCTGAAGAAGTGTATGAATCTATTGAGGAAATTTGGCCGGATTATCCAACGGACGAAGATTACCTTTGGAATGAGGACGAATACTAAACCTAGCACACAGAAATAAGCATTGATAATAAAGTCTCGTAAGAGGCTTTTTTGTTAATTTTAGGGTTGATTGATAAAGCGATCAATCCGATTGAAACAATTCGAAGAATGGCATTACTCAATACTATATTAAAGGCCTTTGTTGGAGACAAGTCCGAGAAAGACATCAAAAGCATCACTCCAATAGTCAATAAAATTAAAGGCTTTGAAAATGCAATGAAAGATCTTAGTCTCGACGAGCTAAGAGGAAAAACTTTTGACTTCAAATCAATATTACAAGAAGAGAGCAAGTCAATACAACAAGAAATCAGTGCGTTAGAAATTAAAATTAGTGAGATTGAAGATATTGATGAAAAAGAGCATCTCTACACCGAAATTGACTCTTTAATAGACGATAAATACGCTCAGGAACAAGAAACCCTTAATACAGTTCTACCTGAAGCATTTGCAGTTATCAAAGAAACAGCTAGGCGCTTTACAGATCAGACTTTACTCGAAGTGATTGCCTTAGACCACGACTACCTACTTGCTCAAAACAAAGATTATGTCAGCATTAAAGGCGACAAGGCCTTTTGGAATAATTCATGGGATGCGGCAGGAAAAGAAGTTACTTGGGACATGATTCATTATGATGTTCAGCTCATCGGAGGTGTAGCCATGCATCAAGGTAAAATCGCAGAAATGCAAACAGGAGAAGGTAAAACCCTTGTGGCCACCTTACCCGTATATTTGAATGCCCTTACTGGAAATGGTGTTCATCTGGTTACCGTGAATGACTATTTAGCCAAAAGAGATAGCACTTGGATGGCGCCAATATTTGAATTCCATGGGCTCAGTGTAGATTGTATTGACAATCATCAACCCAACTCAGTTTCCAGAAGAAAAGCATACGAAGCTGATATCACTTACGGGACAAATAATGAATTTGGCTTTGACTATTTGAGAGATAATATGGCACATAGTGCTTCTGATTTAGTTCAGAAACCACATCATTTTGCCATAGTAGATGAGGTAGATAGTGTACTTATTGATGACGCTAGAACTCCATTAATTATCTCTGGTCCTGTTCCTGAAGGAGAACGCCATGAGTTCAATGAACTTAAGCCACTAGTTTCTGATCTTGTTCAAAAACAGCGACAAATGTTGACAAGTGTATTGTCAGAATGCAAAAAGTTAATTGCAGCTGGTGAAGAAAAAGAAGGTGGATTTCTACTGTTACGAGTATATAGGGGATTACCTAAAAACAAAGCACTCATTAAATTTTTAAGTGAAGAAGGAGCTAAACAACTATTGCAAAAAACAGAAGGCTTATATATGCAAGACAACAACCGAGAGATGGTCAAGGTCGATGCAGAACTCTTTTTCACTATTGACGAAAAAAATAATCAGATTGAATTGACCGACAAAGGTGTCTCTCATCTCTCTTCTGATGAAAATGAAAGCTTCTTTATCCTTCCTGACATTGGAGGTGAAATTGCTAAAATAGAAGCTGAAGAGCTAGCCTTAGAAGAAGAGGCTAAAAAGAAAGAGGTACTATTTAGCGAATTCAGTGTGAAAAGCGAACGTATACATACCTTGACACAGCTGCTTAAGGCCTATACCCTTTTTGAAAAGGATGTCGAATATGTAGTCATGAACAACAAAGTTTTGATAGTTGACGAACAAACTGGACGTATCATGGATGGGCGAAGATATTCCGATGGACTGCACCAAGCTATAGAAGCCAAAGAGAATGTAAAGATCGAAGCGCTCACACAAACATTTGCGACTATCACACTCCAAAATTATTTCAGAATGTATCGTAAGCTCTCTGGAATGACAGGAACTGCGGTTACAGAAGCTGGAGAGTTTTGGGAAATATACAAACTCGATGTAGTTGAGATTCCCACGAATAGACCCATTGCAAGACAAGATGAGCACGATTTAATCTATAAAACGAAAAGAGAAAAATACAACGCCATCATTGAAGAGGTCATCGATCTGACACAAAAAAACAGACCTGTACTCATAGGTACTACTTCAGTAGAAATTTCTGAGTTGTTGTCTAAGCTTTTGAATGTTCGAAAAATAAAACATCAGGTCTTAAATGCAAAACTCCATCAAAAAGAAGCAGACGTCGTTGCAGAAGCTGGAAAACCCGGAGTGGTCACTATTGCTACTAATATGGCTGGTAGAGGAACAGATATCAAGCTCATTCAAGACGTTAAAGATGCAGGAGGACTCGCTATCATTGGAACAGAACGTCACGACTCTAGAAGAGTAGATCGTCAGCTCAGAGGTCGTTCTGGACGTCAAGGAGATCCAGGAAGTTCACAATTTTATGTTTCTCTTGAAGATAATCTTATGCGTCTTTTCGGATCTGAGCGAATGGCTAAAATCATGGACCGAATGGGTCTCGAAGAAGGAGAAGTCATTCAGCATTCAGTAATGACCAAATCAATCGAAAGAGCGCAAAAAAAGGTTGAAGAAAACAACTTTGGAATCAGAAAGCGACTACTAGAATACGATGATGTAATGAATGCGCAACGTGAGGTTGTTTATAAAAGACGTAGAAATGCATTGAAAGGTAAACGTCTAAAGGTAGATATCGCGAATATGATCTACGATACCAGTGAATCAATTGTAGGTGTAAATAAAGCAAACTCAGATTATAAAAATTTTGAATTTGAATGCATTAGATATTTCTCTTGTCTTCCTAAAATAGATGAAGAGCAGTTTGAGTCTAGAAATCCTGAGGACTTAACAGATCAGATGTATAGTGAGATGATTACTCAATATCGAATGCGTCTAGAAGAAAGTGCAGAGTTGGCTTTTCCGGTAATTAAAAACGTTTACGAAACGAAGTCGGGACAATACAAAAGAATAGTAGTTCCTTTTTCTGATGGTATAAAAACCCTTCAAGTTGTAACTAACCTTGAAGAAGCCTACAATTCAAAAGGAACAAGTCTTATCGATGATTTTGAAAAAAACATTTCACTAGCGATAATTGACGACTCTTGGAAAACCCATTTACGAAAAATGGATGAACTCAAACAGTCTGTACAGCTCGCAGTGCACGAACAGAAAGATCCATTATTGATTTACAAATTTGAAGCATTTGAACTCTTCAAAACGATGATAGATGCAATCAACAAAGAAATTATATCTTTCTTATTTAAAGGGGTAATTCCACAAGAGAATCAAAATACGATTACAGAGGCGAAAAGAGCTGCTCACAAACAAAAGTTAAATCTTTCAAAAGAAGAGGCTTTAAATTCTGATCAGTTAGCAGAGCAAAATCGTGCTGTTGGAAACGCAGCTTCTAGAGCTTCAAATCAACAAGTAGAAACCGTTGTACGAGACAAACCTAAAATCGGCAGAAATGAACGTGTTAACATTAAACACTTAATATCCGGTGAGATTAAGGTATTGAAATACAAACAAGCCGAAAATCTTTTACAAAGCGGGGAATGGGTGCTTATACAAGAATAAAAGAAACAAGGAAGGTCTGCTCATGTTAAATCACAAATCCAAACAAAATCCAATTTTAGGCTTTGTTTTGCGTCTAAACTACCTACTGCTCATTGTAGCTGTGGGGATGAGCATTCATTACACCCTTTTCTATTCAGATGCTATTTATGAACTCATCTTCTATTACGCTGTTACCGTGATTTTAATCGGAAACAGCTACATTATAAAGAAAAGCTGGGTCACCAAAAAGGAAGTAACACTACTAAAAACGCAGTTGGAGCAGAAAAACATGTTGCTTAAAGAAGTGCATCATCGAGTTAAAAACAATCTACAAACTGTTTCTTCATTGCTCAGCATTCAATCAAGGGGAGTTGATGATGAAAACACAAAAAAACTTCTAAAAAATAGCCAAAGAAGAGTATTGACAATGGCTATGATACATGAAATGCTCTACAAAAAAGACGAACATGTAGAACTTGTTCCACTAGCACCATACTTACAAGAATTAAGTGAATCACTAATTGCATCAAGTAATGCAAAAAATACCCTAGACATTAATCTTGAGTTGAATATTCCAGATATAAATCTAAAGGTAGATACCATTATTTCTTTAGGTTTAATCGTAAATGAAATCATCACCAATTCGATTAAGTACGCTTTTAATCCAAAGGAAAAAGGGATTATTTATCTCAAAATTGAGCAACACACTGAAGACACCTATCAACTAAATATTGGAGACAACGGTATAGGATTTTCAAAAGAAAAATCTGAGAAACCTACAAACTCTATGGGACTCAAACTCATTGAAAGTCTCGCAAGACAAATCAAGGGTGATATCAAAAAAAGCTTTGATTTAGAAGAAAATGGTACCCATTACACCTTGACCTTCAAAGATTAATAATTACGATCTAATATTAATTTAGCGATTTCGTATCTTTCTGTCAAAGAACTCAAACATGAAAATTAAACCTTTTTTAATGTGCTGTTTCCTTGCACTCACTATACACCTACCTCTATCAGCACAAGATTATTTTTTTGGCAAATTCCATCCCTTTTCATCGCAAATCGAAAGTCCAGAATCTTTTTTGGGATATCCAATTGGAGAATTTCACACCAGACATGATTTAATCGTTTACTATTTGAAAAATTTAGATCGACAATCTAAGAGAGCTAAATTAATTGAGTACGGTCGAACTCATGAAGGAAGAAAGCTAGTTGTATTAGCTATTAGTAGTGAAAAAAATCTAGAAAATCTAGAAGAAATTCACCAGGCGCATATGAAAAGAATTAAACCAGAGCATCAAATTACCTCAGATGACCTTGATGTTCCTCTTATTGTAAATTTAGGATACAACGTACATGGTAATGAGCCTTCAAGTTCTGAAGCAGCCTTGCTAACAGCATATACTTTAGTAGCTTCCAATCACCCTGAAATTGAAAAATACAGAAATGATATGGTTGTTTTTATCGATCCTACGATTAATCCAGATGGTAGAGATCGACATACGCAATACGCCAATTCCTATAGAGCAAATTCACTAGTAGCTGACCCGCAAGACGCAGAGCACAATGAATACTGGCCAAGAGGAAGAACAAATCACTATTGGTTTGATCTCAATCGAGATTGGTTATTAGCAATCCATCCTGAAAGTAGAGGAAAATTAGATTGGTATCACAATTGGTATCCTAATGTGGTCACTGACTTTCACGAAATGGGCTCACAAAGCACTTATTTCTTTGAACCCATGAAAGACAATGGCTCGAAAGATCCCATAATGCCAAAAGAAAATTACATTGATCTGAACAATGCTTTTGGAGAACTTTTTGCTGAAGCACTTGACAGTATTGGTTCCTTGTATTTTACTAAAGAAGTTTTTGACGGCACTTACCCTGGATACGGATCTTCGTATCCAGACCTTCAAGGTGGATTAGGCATTTTATTTGAACAAGCTTCTTCGAGAGGACACAAGCAGACCACTGCCTATGGAGAAATTACCTTTGCATTTACAATCAGAAACCAGTACACTTCGAGCATAACGACTTTAAAGGCCGCATTAGCGCAAAAAGAAGTCTTAATACGTTACCAAAATTCTTTCTTTAAATCTGCTTTAAGTAATGCTGAAAAAGATGCAGTTAAGGCCTATTATTTTGAAGACAGACACGATAAAAATAGAGTTAAATCTTTTATTGATAAACTGCTAAAGCATCGGGTAAAACTCTACAAAAGTGGTGAGGGATATGTAGTTCCAACAGGTCAAAATCAGTACAGAATGGTACAAACTGCTTTTGAAACCTATAAGACATTTCGAGATAGTGTTTTTTACGATGCTTCAGCTTGGTCCTTTGCTAATTTTTATAATATGAAGTACAAAGGCGTTAAAAAGTTTACCCAAGGTGATGAGATCAAATCAATAAATCAATTAGATCGTAAAATTTCTTTTGAACCTTCCTCTTATGCTTATCTTATAGATTACAACGATTACAATTCAGTTGCACTACTCCATCGCCTTCAGCAAAAAGGAATAGTAGTGGCTTCTTCATTCAAGCCTTTTCAAACCATGACTAATGGGGAACAGAAATCATTTGACAACGGAACATTAGTGGTAAGCGTAGCCAACCAAAAACGAAGTAAAGATGAAATCTATACCGAATTACAAAATGCTGCATCTGAGCTTCAAGTCCCTGTTTATTCTGTAAATACTGGATATCACATAAGTGGAATTGATCTCGGGAGTCGATATGTACAACCCTTAAGAACACCTAAAGTTGCTATGCTTATAGGAGATGGAACCAGTTCTTACGAAGCGGGAGAAGTATGGCATTTATTAGACACAAGAGTTCATATGCCTATCACCAAAATACCTCAACGAAACTTTTCGAGAAGTGACTTAAGCAAATACAACACTCTAGTTATGGTTTCCGGAAGTTATCCAAACACTAAAGAGTTTAAAGTTAAACTAGATAATTGGATATCTCAGGGAAACACCTTAATCACTATTGCCCGTGCGAGTGAATGGGCCGTTAACTCCAAAGTAGTGGATGAAACATTAACCTCATACAAAGATGAAACAGCGAAAAGCAAAAAATCCTATATAGACGCCTACGAAAACAACGGTAAAAAAGCTGTTGGAGGTGCCATTTTTGAAGTGGCGTTGGATTTGACTCATCCTTTAAGTTTTGGATATCGAAACGAAAAAATCCCCGTATACAAGAATAATACAGTGTGGCTTCAACCTTCAAAAAATAGTTATGCCACAGTTGCAAAATACACAGAGGATCCACATATAGATGGTTATATATCTCAAGAAAATTACGAGCATAATTTAAAACCATCTGCGTCATTGATCACCTCCAAAAAAGGAAGAGGTCGTGTTGTATTATTTGCAGATAATCCAAACTTTAGAGGGTCTTGGTATGGAACCAATAGGTTATTTTTAAATGCTTTATTCTTAGGAAATCTAATTCAAATACCTAATGACTTATAAAAAAAATTAATTCTTTTATATTGTTTATTATTCTTTCTTAGAATTTCATAGCAAGGTGAATTCATGTTAGAAGGACTAATTTTATAATTCTTTGTTCGTGAAGCAAGATTTATTAACCGAAAAGGAGTAATACAATTAACAGACGAAAATGAGGTCATGAGAGTTGGTGAAGTTAAGTATACAATTAAAGATGGGATTGTTTATGATACCAAGAAATTACTTCAAGATGTTGTCCAACACAAAAGAGCAACAAAATTACAAGCTCAAACAACCCTGAATAGGTGTTAAGTAAATATGTTAAATGAAAAAATCAGCCTTTCGGCTGGTTTTTTTTACAATATATTTAGGTCTTTACATACCTGATTGGTGAACACTAACACTGTTAGCGTTTCCACTCATTATAGAAACATTCGAGGTATTTCTCATACCCATTTG
>MDTC01278131.1_pt1 | contig 34528 bp, 36 predicted proteins | sample 811181 | NCBI WGS metagenome assembly MDTC01 (sample SAMN05326644, study PRJNA326480) | marine metagenome | isolation source: seawater | place: Pacific Ocean: North | collected 2011
CTCGATCTGGGCACGAATCTGTCCGACGCGACCCTCAATGTTGGCTGCATCGCCAGCACCATCGATGATGGTGGTGTTTTCCTTGCTGATCTGTACGCGCTTGGCACTACCCAAATCATCAACCGTTGCACCTTCCAGGCTTAGGCCAACTTCTTCAGAGATAACGGTTCCGCCAGTCAGGGTCGCGATGTCTTCCAACATAGCCTTGCGACGGTCACCAAAACCAGGCGCCTTCACTGCCGCAACCTTAACGATGCCACGCATATTGTTCACAACCAATGTTGCCAGCGCTTCGCCTTCAACGTCTTCAGCAATGACCAACAGAGGACGACCCGCTTTGGCAACGCTTTCCAGCAGTGGCAACAAGTCACGAATGTTTGAGATCTTCTTGTCGAAAAGAAGTATCAGCGGATTTTCCAGGTCAGCCATCATGTTGTCCTGGTTGTTGATGAAGTAAGCAGACAAATAACCGCGATCAAACTGCATACCTTCCACAACATCCAGCTCGTTCTCAAGACCAGAGCCATCCTCTACAGTGATGACGCCCTCCTTGCCAACCTTATCCATGGCGTCGGCAATGATCTGACCGACTTCATCATCTGAGTTAGCAGAGATAGTACCAACCTGTGCAATTGATTTGGAGTCCTTGCACGGTGTAGACAAGCTGCCTACTTCTGCAACCATGGCGGTTACTGCCTTGTCGATACCACGCTTCAGATCCATTGGGTTCATACCCGCAGCCACGGACTTGAGGCCTTCATTCAGGATGGATTGTGCCAACACAGTCGCTGTAGTGGTGCCATCACCAGCTACGTCGGAAGTCTGGGAAGCGACTTCTTTAACCATCTGCGCACCCATGTTTTCGAACTTGTCTTCCAGTTCAATTTCCTTCGCGACGGACACACCGTCTTTAGTCACAGTGGGTGCACCGAAGGATTTGTCCAAAACTACGTTGCGGCCTTTGGGGCCGAGAGTCACTTTTACAGCATCGGCGAGCACATTCACTCCGCCCAGAAGTTTTTGGCGTGCTGAATCGCCGAATTTCACATCTTTAGCCATTGTTAAAAATTCCTATCTTTTCAAGTTAACTGATGAGGATCGGTAATCAACAGATCAATTTAGGATTCGATCACGCCGAAAATTTCGCTTTCATTGAGAATCAGAAGTTCTTCATCATCAATTTTCACGGTGTTGCTGGAATACTTACCAAAAACAACAGTGTCACCAACGTTTACGTCAACAGGCTGAGTGTCTCCGTTCTCTAGGCGCTTACCTGGCCCAACGGAAATCACTTCGCCCTGGGCCGGTTTTTCGGTAGCAGAGCCGGGCAGTACAATGCCGCCTGCAGTTGTAGTTTCTTCTTCCGTGCGTCGCACTACGACACGATCTTGTAAGGGGCGGATTTTCATTCTCAATCACTCCTGAATCTAAAACAGAATAGAGTATTGGAAACCATACCGGCCGCTACCGGTACAGATTCTGCCACTCTCCAATTGCTTGCCCGAAACGGCCTGATGACTCGTCCCAAGCGGGTTAATTGCTTTCTCCTAAATGGGGATAATTAATTGAAATTCAACACCTGACCAGGCGCTAAGCTTAATTTTTTCCAGGGGTTTTGTAGTTTTTACTATAACAAATTGATTTTATTTATTATTTTTTATCGAAGGGTCGTTACCAGAGTCACCTTTTTTACTGTCTGACAGCCTTTCTGAGTCGGTTCGACTGTACTCGCCCTCATAGATATTGTCATCCGCGCCCCGGCGATATTCTTTATGGGACCAATATTGGCTTCCTTCTTGCCTTGAACCCATGGCTTTTAACATACCTGTGGAGACAATGCGGCTAGCTAGGGGGCGCCGAACCGGGCCAGTCAGGAAAAGAAATCCTAGGGTGTCGGTAATGAATCCCGGCGTCAGCAGCATCGCTCCTGCCGCTGCCAGCATGAAGCCTTCCACGACCTCCTGCGCCGGCAGCTGGCCTTCCTGTAAGCGCTGGTTGGCGCGCAGTAAAGTTGAGAGTCCCTGCTGCTTCAAGATTTGTACGCCTATGACTGCGGTAAGCACCACCAGTGCCAGAGTCCGCCAACCGCCAATAAACTCGGCAACTTCAAACAGCACCAGCATTTCTACCAGCGGAATAACAATGAAAACGATGAGTGCGATCGGCATTTTTTACTCCCAAGTCTCCTGCGACTCCAGTGATGCCTGTTCAAGCCACTGCACAGACTCTAACATGAAGGCGAAGCGATGTGGGTGTGCCGTTTAGAGAATGCCGGGGCTTGAGGTGAACAATAAAGAAAAAATCTGGCAGGTTGTGTCCCAAATTCCAGCCGGCAGGGTAGCAACCTATGGCCAGGTCGCCCGTATGGCTGGACTGCCGGGCCACGCCCGTTATGTGGGCCATACCATGAAGATGTTACCGGCCGGTACCAATCTACCCTGGCATCGTGTCGTCAATTCACGTGGCAAGCTTTCATTTCGTGTCGACAGCAGTCAGCACCAAAGCCAGAAGCACAAGCTGGAGGCGGAAGGTGTGGTGTTCATCAAGGGGCGCTTTGCCCTGCGTGAATATCAGTGGGACGCTGCATAGTCAGATGACATTTTTACCTTGATTAAGGCTCTCACCTTATGCGTACACTGCCTGCTGCGGCCGCGGATTAAGGTAAGCGCCATCCCGCCGCTGCCGGCACAGCCTATGCGCCTTATTGATCGCTGGAAGAACCGCCCAGGGAAACATCAGCAAGCCCGGAACGAATCATGTACCAGAACAGCAATACCCCTGGAAATGCAGCCGCAGTGGTCAACAGGTAGAAATTCACGTAACCCATCGCCTCTATCAGCCCGCCTGCGGTGGTGCCGGTCAGGAATCTCCCGGCGATGCTGGCCAGTGCTGACAGCAAGGCATACTGGGTCGCGGTGAAACGGAGATTACAGAGCGCCGACAGATACGCGACTACAGTAACACCACCGATGCCGCTGGCGAAATTTTCAAAGCCTATCGCCGCCGCCATACCAAGGTTGGTGTGCCCCACAAGGGCCAGGGCAGCAAAACTAAAATTGGAAACTGCCATGAGAATGAGGCTCAGCAGGACCGAGTGCTTCAAACCCATGCGGGCAAACATAATCCCGCCTACGAATATCCCCAACAGAAAGGCAATAAAACCAAAGCCCACATCATAAAATGCGATCTCTTCATTGGTGAAACCCAAATCATCGAACAGTAGCCGCAAAGTGAGATTAGCTAGAGTGTCTCCGATCTTGTGGATGAGAACGAAAATCAGCACCAGCCATGCTCCCTGTCGTTTGACGAATTCACTCAGCGGGCTGAAATAGTCTACCAGTGCCTGAGTGAAGCCTTTGACCTCTGCTGGCTCTATGTGTCGAGCAGGCTCGCCCAAAAACACACCTACCATAATAGCGGGCAAGGTGAACAGCGCGCAGACTACATAGGCAGCAGGCCAACCGAAATTACTGGCGACAATCAGGGCGAGCGCACCCGTTGAGGCGGCACCGATACGCCAGCCGTATTGCGACATGCCGGAGCCTGTACCCAACTGATGGGGCTCCAGCAATTCGATGCGATAGGCATCGATAATGATATCCAGTGTTGCACCCGCTACGCCCAGGCTTACTGCCGCGACGGCTACCGTGAATAGAGCTTGGGTTGGATCCACTACCCCAAGAAATATCACCGCGAGGATCACACAAAGACTGACAAACCAGAGCCAAGAGCGTCGCTGTCCGAATTTACCAATGAACGGCAAGCGGAAATTGTCTATCACCGGTGCCCAGAGAAATTTGAAGTTATAGGCTAGGAAGGTCAGGGCGAACGCGGTAACTGAACTCTTGGAAATCCCATCCTGCGCCAATCGCGTTGTTAACGTAGCCCCAATGAGGGCATAGGGAAACCCAGAGGACATTCCCAGGAAAAATGCAGCGAGCGGCGCCGCCTCAAAATACGGACGCACACTGGGCGGCAGACTATTGAGCCAGTGATTCATCGCTTTATTTTCCGTTTTAGACATGCACCTTCCTGAGCGATTCAGTTGCTATTTCGCAACTCATCGCCTGTCCTATCGGCTGGCTAATCTCTAAAGTTATTAAACTGTAAAGGTATGTTCAGGTTCGACTCCTTCAGTAAGGCGATTGCTTCTTGGAGATCGTCTCGCTTTTTACCTGTAACTCGCAGCTTCTCTCCCTGAATCGCTGTTTGCACTTTGATCTTGGTTTGCTTGACCATTTTTACTATTTTGCGGGCAAGCTCAGATTCAATTCCCTGCTGAATCTTGACCAGCATCGACACCTTTTGACCACTCGCTTCAATGTCACTTTCTTGCAGCGCTTTGATATCTACACCTCTTTTAGTCAGTTTACCCTTAAAAATATCCAGCATCTGCTTGACCTGGAAATCCACTTCAGCGCTGACCAGCACATCTGCAGTGTCAGTGACCTGAAAGGTGGCGTCCACGCCTTTGAAATCAAAGCGCGTGCCGACTTCCCGATTAGACTGATCTACCGCATTGTTAACTTCGTGTATATCGACTTCAGACACAATATCGAATGAGGGCATTATCTTAATTCCTTTCGCATCCTGTGGTAGGCCGAATCAGCAATGACCAGGGAAAGACTAACCTTTAACCGCTCATAAGTTATCAGGTGCTGACGGAACCCGTGATATTACCTAGTCTATCACCAGGCAATCATTAACTTAACTTAATCATCGGAAACCGAGAGCGATGGCAAGCATCCCGGCTGGAGTACAGCGGATTTATTGCTATGATGCGGTGTGCAAAGAGTGAGCCCCCTGTCTGACAGTATGAATATTCAGAAATTTTTGAGCGATATCATTAAATCAAAGTCGTCAGCCTTGATTACTGTCGATGCTGAACTGTGCGTCAAACACATCAGCACCCATGAGCTACAAATAAGCGTCCTCGACAATTGCAAGGCCATGACCGATGAGGTTGTTCGAAAAGCGTTCGATCCCTACTTCATTACGCGCCCCACTTCCGGTGGCAGCGGCCTGGGTCGCTCCTCCGTGTACCGAATCATCAGAACCTTACTGGGCGGTGCAATCGAAATTCGCAGCGCACCCAAGCTTGGCGCGCAATTCATCATTACACTGCATGCCTGCGGACAACCAATCGAGCTTACAAGTTGATCGCGTTCAGACAAATTTTGCTGATTTTCGCGCTTGCCCTCTTGGCCATTTGTGCCGCGCTTTTTTCACTGCTCAGCGGCAGTGTGGAATTGACGCTGTCTGACCTATTTAGCCTGCCGACCGCTCCACAAAGCGAACTAGCGACTCAGATAATTTTCGATATTCGCTTACCACGAACTGCATCCGCCTTCGTCGTCGGCGGCCTTCTGTCTTTGGCTGGCGTGATCATGCAAGTCTTGCTGCGCAATCCCCTGGCTGACCCCTATATTCTTGGCGTATCTGGGGGAGCAGCTGTTGGCGCTCTCAGCGCGATCCTTCTGGGCGCCAGCAGTTTCTGGCTAAGCCAGGGGGCGTTTTTTGGCGCATTGTTCTCTATACTGCTGGTATTTTTCATCGCCAACGGCCTGGGGCGTTGGTCTGTAATTCGCCTGTTGCTGACTGGGGTTGTGGTATCCGCAGGCTGGGGCGCGGTAATAAATTTATTGTTGACGACCAGCACCGAAAACACAGTGCAGAGTATGTTGTTCTGGCTGATGGGCGATCTGAGCCAAAGTCGCGTGAGTCCGATACATTGGGCTTTGCTGCTGGCAGGACTGACCGGCGGACTCTTTCTGAGCCGTGCCCTGAACGTCCTTGTACAGGGTGATCAACCGGCTCTCGCACTGGGGGTCAATGTCACCGCTTTACGCCTCATTCTGTACTTCGCTGCATCGGCGCTTACTACCAGCGCGGTAATCATTGCCGGCTCAGTTGGTTTTGTAGGCCTCGTCATTCCGCATATGCTCAGGATGCTGGGGGCCAGAGACCATCGCCTGCTAATACCAAGTGCCATGCTATTGGGAGGAAGTTTCCTAATTGTGGCCGATAGCCTGGCCCGAACCCTGATAGCACCACAGCAACTGCCGGTTGGCGTAGTCACCGCTTTGATTGGTGTGCCTACATTCATTGTCATCCTCAGAAAATCCATTAGTCGAGAAGCATGACCGCGTCAAAGACCAAGGCTCTTATGCAAATCACTGAACTCGATGTGAGCATCGGTGAGCGCAAGTTGATTTCAGAGTTGAACCTGACGATAAGGGGTGGCGAGAGCTGGGGTCTATTAGGTAGGAATGGCGCAGGCAAAACAACCCTGCTGCATACCCTGGCACGACTGCGACCCTGGCAAGGCGGCGGGATCGATTTGCAAGGTAAGCCCATCAATCAACTCGATCGCAGGGAAGTCGCACTGCGTATAGGGCTTCTATTTCAGGAAGGACTCTCACTGGTTACCAGCACAGTGCTGGAGTCAGCCATGCTGGGTCGCTATCCGCACCAACATTCATGGCTATGGGATGATCGAGCAGATGTTGGGATTGTTAAGGCGGCTCTGGCGGAATTCAAGCTTCTGGATCTGGCTGAACGCAGGATCGACACGCTTTCCGGCGGCGAGCTGCAGCGCCTGTCCCTGGCGCGACTGGTCGCCCAGTCACCGGTTCTGTTTTTACTAGACGAGCCCAGCAATCATCTCGATATTGCCCATCAGCTTACAGGATTGCTTGCCCTGCGTTCGCGAGTAATGCAGGATCAAGCCACAATGTTGATGGCCACTCACGACATTAATCTGGCCAGCCGCGTCTGCGATCACGTGCTCTTATTAAGAAAAGATGGTGCTTACGAGGCGGGCGCGGCAGCTCGAGTGCTTACGGAAAACAATCTGTCCAGTGCCTATGATTGCGAAATAAGGCGCATCGACAGTGACGCCGGCGTATTTTTCACACCAGTTATAAGCAATCCCATGTCAGAACGCGTGCCCTAGAGCGCAAGCCTGCGGATATCGCCAAGCAACTTGACCAGGTAGTCCGCAAATATGCCGCCATCCACTCCATTGACCGCCTTGTGGTCATAGCAAAGCGTTATTGGCAGCATTTTGCGCGGCTGGAATTCTCCATTCCGATACACCGGTTTAATCTGAGTCTTTGACACTCCTAAAATCGCAACCTCAGGGGCATTAATTATAGGAATAAATCCGGTGCCACCAATGGCGCCCAGACTGCTAATAGTGAAGCAGGCACCCTGCATCTCTTCGAGCTTTAACTTACGCTGCCTCGCCTTATCCGATAGCTCAATGATCTCATCGGCCAGCTCATAGATAGACTTCTTATCTACGTCCTGGATCACCGGTACCACTAGACCAGCCTCAGTCGCTACCGCAACGCCGATATGGTAGTACTTCTTCTGGATCACATACTCACCAGAAGAATGCAGCGAAACATTGAATTGCGGATACTCTGCCAGCGCCTTCGCACTAGCCTTAAGCAAAAAGGGTAAGAAGGTTAAATTGACGCCTTTTTCCTCCGCTTCTGGTTTAAGCTCGGCTCTGAAATCTTCGAGCTCGGTGACATCAGCCTCATTAAACTGAGCCACATGCGGTACAGAACTCCAGTTGCGCTGCATGTTCGTCGCAGTGACTTTTTGCATCTTGCTGCGTGCAACTTCCTCAATCTCCCCGAACTGAGAAAAATCAACATCTGGAACAGCTGATATTGATGTGCCTGCCGCCGCAGGCGGATTGTTGATTCGAGCCTTCACAAATACGTGAATATCTTCCTTTACTACGCGTGATCTTGCGCCAGTGCCTGGCACCAGGGAGAGATCCACTCCTAGTTCCCTCGCCAGTTTTCGAACCGCGGGGCCCGCATAGACCTTGCCCGATTGTTCGGCATGTACAGCAGGTACTTCCGGTATCGCAGCCGGTGCAGGAGCCGTGCTGGGTGCTGGTGCTGGTGCTACCGCTTCAGACTCCGAGCTTGCAGCCACAGACACATCACTGCTTGCTGGCCCGAGAGATGGGCTAGCTGCTGCCGCGGCTCCAGAAATTCTAATCACATCAGAGCCGGTTTTGACCTTGTCTCCAACCTTGATGAGTAGTTCCAGCACCTCTCCATCCTGTGGAGCCGGCACTTCCATGGCTGCCTTGTCAGATTCCAGCGTAATGAGGGGGTCATCAGCGCTGATGTTATCACCAACACTGACGTGAATTTCGATCACATCGACTTCATCATCGGTCCCAAGATCAGGCACCTTGACCACAGATTCTGCGGATTGGATTGACGCAACAGAAGGGGCTTCAGCGGAGGGTTCCGGTTGCTGCTGCGCTTCTGACTCCGCCGGCTCTGATTTCGATTCTGCTGGCTGCTCAGGCTCACTGGCTTCAGACTTAGCGTCCTCTGCAGACGCAGCGCCCTCCACTTCCAAACTCAATACTTCTGAGCCGGTATTCACCTGGTCCCCCAGGTTGACAGCAATACTCTTCACCACTCCCGCCATGGGCGCTGGAATCTCCATTGCAGCTTTGTCGCTCTCTAATACCATCATCGAATCGTTTTCCGCGACTGTATCCCCAACCGCGACCAGCAACTCGATGATTTCCACATCAGCGGCATCGCCAAGATCAGGGACGGTAATTTTCTCTATTGCCAAACCTAAAATCCTCGTTGGTACCCACGCATTAATAGCAGTCTTTACTGTGTGACTGGATCTGCTTTACTTTGATCTATGCCATTAGCCTTCATATAGTCTGTGATCTGTTTGCCAGTCACCAACCCCAGATCCTTGAGCTCGCTTAATGCGGCAAGCACCACAAACTTGGCATCCACTTCAAAGAAGTGTCGCAACTGCTCTCGGCTATCGCTGCGGCCAAACCCATCAGTGCCGAGCACACGAAAGGAATCAGGCACAAACTCACGAATCTGGTCTGAATACAGCTTCATGTAATCCGTTGTAGAAATCACCGGTCCGTTCTGTTTACTCAACTGTGAAGTCACGTAAGGAACCTTTGCCTTCTTGGCTGGGTTAAGCAAGTTCTCGCGAACGATACTTAACGCGTCCCGCCTTAATTCGTTGTAACTTGTCACGCTCCATACATCAACGGAAACGGAGAAGTCTTTTCTTAATATCTCAGCTGCCTTGCGTACTTCACGTAAAATTGTGCCGCTACCTAACAAGCGCAGGCGTACGTCTTTGCTGAGTGGCTTGGCGACTTTGTATTCCTTAGCCGCTCCATCTTCCAGTAAGTACATACCCTTGATAATGCCCTCCTCATTTCCCTTGGGCATCTCTGGCTGCGCGTAATTTTCATTCATCGTTGTGATGTAGTAGTAAACAGATTCCCTCTCATGGTACATGCGACGCAGTCCATCCTGGATAATCACAGCCAACTCATAGGAATAAGCGGGGTCATACGTCACACAATTGGGAATAGTCGAAGCCAGCAAGTGACTGTGACCATCCTGATGTTGTAGACCTTCACCGTTCAAGGTCGTACGGCCCGCCGTGGCGCCGATCAAAAAACCCCGAGCCTGGGAATCACCCGCTGCCCAGCACAGATCGCCAACGCGCTGGAATCCGAACATAGAGTAGTAGATGTAAAAGGGAATCAGTGGGTAATTATTTACGCTGTAGGACGTTGCTGCAGCCAGCCACGCAGAGAATGCGCCCGACTCGGTAATACCCTCTTCCAGCATCTGACCCTGTTTGTCTTCCCGGTAGTACATCACCTGATTTGAGTCGGCAGGATCATAGAGCTGTCCAACAGCCGAGTAGATACCCATTTGCCGAAACATACCTTCCATGCCAAAGGTCCGAGCCTCATCGGGCACGATCGGCACCACCTGCTCACCAATCCCCTTGTCTTTGCACAAGGTGCTGAGCATGCGTACAAACGCCATGGTCGTTGACTGCTCACGTTCGCCGCTGCCTTTCAGCTGCACATCGAATGCATCCAGCTTGGGAATTGTCACCTGCTTAGCCTCGGAGCGGCGCTGCGGCAGCGGTCCACCCAGCTTTTCGCGAACCTTTCGCATATAGCGAATTTCCAGGCTGTCTTCAGCCGGTCTGTAATAAGGCACTTCTACTAACTTGTCATCCTCAATCGGAATCCCAAAGCGATTGCGGAATTTCTTCAGCCCCTCAATATCGAGTTTCTTGACTGAGTGCGTCGCGTTTTGCGCTTCAGCACCGCCACCAAACGCATAACCCTTGATGGTTTTGGCAAGGATCACTGTAGGCTTGCCGTTCGACTTAACCGCCTGTGAGTAGGCTGCATAAACTTTATAGGGGTCGTGACCGCCGCGATTGAGCGCCATGATATCGTCGTCAGAAAGGTGCTCGACCATCTTTAACAATTCCGGGCTCTTGCCGAAGAAATGCTCTCGCGTATAGGCACCACCGCGACTGGCGTAATTCTGGTACTCGCCATCAACGACTTCGTCCATGCGAGCCTGCAAAATGCCGTCGGTGTCAGCCTGCAATAAAGGATCCCAGTGTCGACCCCACACAACCTTTATGACATTCCAGCCCGCGCCTCGGAAGATACCTTCCAGTTCCTGAATGATCTTACCATTGCCTCGCACCGGACCATCGAGCCGCTGCAGATTACAGTTAATGACAAAGATCAGGTTGTCGAGTTGTTCGCGACCGGCTTTGGCGATTGCGCCGAGAGATTCAGGCTCGTCCATCTCTCCATCACCCAGGAACGCCCAGATCTTGCGCTCAGAGTTATCCATTAATTCGCGATTGTGGAGGTATTTCATCAGGTGCGCTTGGTAGATCGCTTGAATGGGTCCCAGCCCCATGGAGACTGTGGGGAACTGCCAGTAGTCAGGCATGAGCCAGGGGTGTGGATAGGATGAAAGGCCATTTCCATTCACTTCCTGGCGAAAATTATCCAGCCGCTCTTCATCTATGCGCCCCTCGACAAAAGAGCGCGCGTAGATGCCTGGCGAAGAATGACCTTGATAGTAAATCAGGTCGCCTTCGTCTTGCTTATCAGGCCCGCGGAAAAAGTAGTTGAATCCCACATCGTAAAGCGTGGCTGATGAAGCAAATGTCGATATATGGCCACCCAAGCTGGGATTGTGCTTGTTGGCTCGCATGACCATGGCGAGCGCGTTCCAGCGCACAATGCCGCGGATCTGCCTTTCCATGAACATATCGCCCGGCATGCGGTCTTCGTCCATAGGAGAAATTGTATTGCTGTAGGGCGTAACTACGGAGGAGATCGGAACATAGCGCCTGGTCCTGATAGCCGAGTCGTTGAGCTGATTAATTAGGTAATGAGCGCGCTCTATTCCTTCTTCATCTATGACCGACTGGAGGGCGTCGAGCCATTCTCTGGTTTCCTCTGGATTCGCATCGCTGTGCTGAGTCATGTCTTACATCCCATGTGGTACCAGGGTCGCTGGTGGTTTCCATGCAGTATGTAAATAAATTACAAGGTGCGCGAATATTACGCCAATTCTAACTTTTATTCCAAGCGATTTTGGCCATATCTGTAGTATTACTACATTCAATATTCGATAACTGCAGACAAATCCATACCATTTTTTATTCTTATAATTCAAATAGATACATAACTTAGCTCGCAGCTAGAGCCGATGCCCGCAAGCTAATTTCGTAGTAAAAAACTGTCAAAACTACAAATTTCAGCGATCAATCAACACAATTTGTTTGTCGAATTCCAATTTTGCAGCGACATATCAAATCGTCTGCAGACCAAAAATTGTCATTACTGCCAAAATCGCAAGCCAAATCGCTTGGCTTCGCTCAAGCAATGCCTGTATCGCCTCAATCTCATTAGCCTCGATCAGGCGATCCCGCTCATCTGCTGACAGCTCACCCAACTCTTGCGGATCCTCAGATTCCGATACTGAAGTATTTACCCCGGAAAGCGCGCAGCCTGCATAGCTGTGCAGCGCAGCGCCAGAATCAGTTTCAGGCTGAAACTCCCAGAATGATAGCTTCACTTTCTCGAAGCATTGAACAAAATTACCTGCGAGCGAAAATGTGAGCGCAAGTAATCGCAATGGCAGCCATTCAAGGATATAGGTGATTCGGCATATCAAATTAACTTGACGAGCATCCTGCCCGCCCTCGTGGCTATCACGCATCTGGTAGCTCACATAACTGAACAACACTGCCAGGGCCCCAGCAAGCAAATACCAGAAAAACACCACAAACATTTTTTCAAAACAACGATGGATAAGCTTTCGCTTGAAGAAAGCAGCTATCTGCACCTGTGAATCCGGCACAGCCGTTGAATTAGCGAGCTGCGCCTGGCGCATATAGAGCAAACACCCCTCGATATCCCCCTTTCTCCAACGCGCCAGAAATTCACTGGCTAGCTTACTTGGCTGCGTTCGATCAAGAACAATTAGCAACACAATGATATGAACCATCATTGTTAGCAGGCCGAAAGCCATTCCATTCACTGCAAAAAGGATAATACCCAACACTAATAATGGCAAAGAATAAATAATGATAACTGGCACTATCCATGACATTCCTGAATCAGCAGAACGCTCACTTAAAGCTGATTCAATTCGTCTACGCAGTCTAAAAAACCAGGCATCATCGAAACGATCAAAATCCTTTAACCAGAGGTAGTTGACCGTGAGACATATTAGTATGACAAGAAATTTCATTTTGCACTGTCAGCCGATTCGGAGTAGTCAGAGAGAGATTCTCTAAACCGCTCCCAATTAAAATAGGGACCGGGATCAGTTTTACGTCCAGGCGCAATGTCACTATGGCCCACGATACGCTCTACAGTCAAACCGTGATAGGCCTGCATCAATCGACCGGCCAATGCGCTTAAGGCCTCATATTGACGATCATCAAACGCTATGAAATCAGTCCCCTCTAACTCGATACCAATAGAAAACTCATTACAGTTCTCACGCCCTTGAAAACAGGATTGGCCGGCATGCCAGGCCTTGCGATCGAAGGGAACAAACTGGGTGACCCTGCCATTCCGCGCGATCAAAACATGCGCAGAAACCTTAAGCTCTCTTAGCTGCTCAAAATAAGGGTGGCTGGAGCAATCCAGGGTATTGCAAAACAACTCTGGAATACAGGAAGTACCGAACTTTCCCGGGGGCAGACTGATGTTATGAATCACCAGCAGGTCGATCTCCATCCCATCCGGGCGCGCACTCTGGTTGGGTGACTCGACAAAAGCTGAATCATTTAGGCGATGGTTTACTATTGGTGAAAACACGACTGGCGACCGCGAAATTTAACATCTATTTTCACAGTCTAACATAGGAGACTATGCATCTGGCGCCTGGCATCGCATTGCGCCCCAAACGCGGAGGCTAGGGAAAGAGGGAAAAATGCCTTAGCAGGCTAATGGTTAAGGCTTGTGGAGACATTTCGCGCGCTAACAGTAGAGACAATCGGCAGACTAGTGACGCGTCATTGACGACGGGTTCAGCACAGTTTGGCCGCCGATCAAGCGTGTGGCCCCAAGATTGGCTAGCTGCAAGGCACCATCCCTTAATACGACTGCCAGACCAATCTTTGAGCGATTAACCCGGAAACTCGTATCGTTGGTGCAGACCATATACAACTCGGAGTTCATTTTGTTGCGAGTCAAGTTGAAATCGCGCAACCGGCCATCAATCAGAAGTTTGATATCAGAGCGCTCTCCGAGACTATCTACCTCATTAATCAGATTGTTGAGATCCGGCTGCGGCATAGCAGCCCCGGACGCCGATGCATCTCCTCCCCGCGATTTCGCCAGTTCATCAAGATCTCGCTCGTCGAGGATAGACTCTCCCGCTGGACTAATTGAGGCTTCTTTGTTTATTGAATCGAGCACTTCGTCATCTAGCAATCGAGACTTGCCTGCCTCCGAATCCCCGGGCTGCGCGACTAGCGCTTCGATCTGCTGCTGACCGCGAGTTGAACGCTTCCTTCAGCGTCAGCAGAAATTTATCCTGCTCATCGGCCGCTGCCTGGATAGGGCCCAGACCTCGCTGCAGACTTAAGGTCAGGACACCAAACTCTTCCTGGCTTAACTGCGTTTTCTTGCAAATCCAAAGGCCTAGCTGCGCAACGGTGTACTTAGCCTCTTCCCATTCTGAACTTGCGCAGCCACAGTCAACACCGGTCACGAAGAGAACTCAACGCCACTTGGTCCGAACCATCCACTCAAAAAATTTGGGGAGTTCGAGTGCGCTCAATAGCTCAGCTATAAATTCGTTAGTCGCAACTTCGACTAACTGTGCTTTTTGTGCACCACGGCCTGCAATCAAAGTGTTTCGGTTGAGCTGCTCAGCCGAAGACTTGTTTCAGTCCTCGATGTTGGTGCGGAATCCAGAAGTGGTGGTGTAGAGCTTATCGACAAATTGCTTATTGTGGTGATTGGTTACAAAATTAATCGTGTCCAGAAAGACTTTCTTCAGCTTAAGCGGCACATGCTTTTCAAGCAGCTTGGAAAACACAATACGTACCTCTGAGGGCACAGAGAAAACTATATTAGCCCCCGCGAATGCTTCCAGCAACGCTTTCAATAGAACCTCAGCGTTGAACATATCGCATGCAGAACTCTGCAGATTATCAAGTTGAAGTGATTTCGACTGATTGATGAACCGCTGGTAGATTTTGAGCGCTCTAACTTCGCTACGCTGCAGGGCAATATCAATTTCAACGTTCTCAAAGCCAGTGCTACTGCTTGATTTTGGCGCTTCGTCAAATTCATCGGCGAGGACCACCTGATCGCGATATGCTGCCCCAATCTCGCGAAGAGTGGCCTCGAACAGCAACTCTTAAAATATTTTCTGCTTTGCGTGCAGTTTGCGCATAGCGCTAAGTGAATTACAGTTATCACCCAATTACCCATTCTGGGCCCCTCTGAACAGGAAGTCATCAGCTGTTTCGAATAACTCAGCACTCAGCGGGACAAGCAGCTTTCGGATACGTTGCCTGATTGCCCAGCGCACCTTTTCCAAGGCGACATGGTCCAAATTACCTGGTGAGGAAACTTTTTTAAGCTCTGATATGAGAGCCATGATCAGGTTCTACTTTGGATTAAAAACAAACATTTGTGCATGCATGCGTAATACCATCTACCCGAGAGCCGTTTTTTGAGCCTGCTCACATCTTGGTAACTGATGATTTATCTTCAATATTTTCATAAGCATAAGAAATCGGCCGTAAATCAATTTTTTGAACAGGTCACAACTTTCAAAGCCCGCCAGCATCAGCGATAATTTGAATATGACCAGATCTGACCAGCATGTGCCGGGAAAGAGCCTCGGCCAAGGCATGCTCATCACCACCTTCGCCCTTGGACTGGCTGCACTCACTTTCATTTTGGACGGCTGGATTAGAAACCAAGAAAATCCTAACCAGCAGCCCGTTGATAATGAATTGCGCAACGGCACCCGGGAAGTAGTTCTGCAGAGGAATCGGCAGGGGCATTACGTCGCCGGAGGCTTTATAAACAGGTTACCTGTCACCTTTTTGTTCGACACAGGTGCGACTGACGTAGCTATCCCGGAAAGTATCGCACGAAAAGCAGGGCTACAGACTAAATACGCAGGCCGAGCAAACACTGCTGGTGGTGTAGTCACCGTCTATGCAACCCGCATCAGCACCCTGAGCATTGGCAACATACAGTTACAGGATGTGGCTGCCAGCATTACGCCCACAATGGGGGGAAGCACAATCCTGCTAGGGATGAGCGCGCTCAGACAGGTTGAATTTACTCAACGCGGTTCTACTCTCACCCTGCTGCAAGTCCAGGATTAATTGATAGAAATGAAGATACCATCAGATGTGAAAAAAGACGTTCAAACTGCCCTGGCTGAAGATATCGGTAGCGGCGATATCACCGCGGCATTAATTCCTTCAGATCAGCAAGCTCAGGGCAAAATCATCTGTAAGGACACCGGTGTATTGTGCGGCATTCCCTGGGCAGACGAGACTTTCCGTCAACTGGATAGCAATATCTCTATTAGCTGGCACGTAGCCGATGGTGACCCAATCGAAATGGGTCAGCTGCTATGCCGAATAAAAGGCCCTGCCAGAGCCATCATGAGCGGCGAGAGAACCGCCCTTAATTTCCTGCAGACCCTTTCTGCTACCGCCACCCAGACGGCCACGCTGGTAGCTGAAATTAGCCATACAGCTGCTAAGCTGTTAGATACCAGAAAGACTCTACCAGGCATGCGCGCAGCTCAAAAGTATGCGGTGCGATGTGCTGGCGCTAAAAATCATCGCATGGGTTTGTTTGACAACTACTTGATCAAAGAAAACCATATTGCCAGTTGCAGAGGCATAGCTGAAGCGATTTCGAGCGCGCGCCTGCTGAAACCCGGGAAACCCGTAGAAATCGAAGTTCGCGATCTAAAACAATTAGAGACAGCACTGCAGGCGGAAGCAGACATCATCATGCTAGATAATTTTCCGCTTTCCGACTTAGCTACCGCCGTCATCCGCAATGCTGGTAGGGCAAAACTGGAAGCCTCAGGCGGCATCGAAGCCGGCCAACTAGTCAAGATTGCTGAAACTGGCGTAGACTATATCTCCGTTGGCGCTATAACCAAGCACTGCCGCGCAATTGATCTCTCCTTATTAATCGATTCGTAACAGTGAGAAGCGCGACCGATCAGTGCAGATTCGAGAAGCGCTCAACAGATCGACTATTGGCTGAGGCGTGCGTCTTTGGGAGCCGCACCAGTGAAGGCTGCGCCGATCCTAGCTAGGCAGCAGCCTAAACCGGTGGGTAGCTGCAAGCCTCTGGTCATAACCTCAGTGCTGACGTACCACAAACCCAAGGGTTCATGAAATACGCAAGGCAGAAGAAACCATGAAGAGCACCAAGTTTATCCAATTCGCTACATTCGCTGCATTGACCTTGTCGGCAGGATTATCTTTATCTCATCCTGGCAGCCTGGATCTCAACGGCGGGCATTATTTCGGGCCGTCTTATCATTGTCATATGACGGCTTGCGAGATGCCCGACTCTTTCAGCACGGGTCGCATGCGACGAGACGGCGTAATGACCAACTATCGCAATCGCGAAAAATTCTTTAATGAGGATGACTGGACCTACGAAGAAGATTTTGACGAGGACTGTCAGTCAACCCGACAGGAGATGCTAATCCTCACCAGTCGCACTGAGGTCAAATATACGAACCCAAGAAACTGTGTAGTCCGCACAGGCGAGTGGCTGGACGAGTACACCGGTAAAATTTTCACGGTGGCAGTTCAGATCGACCTCGACCATGTCATCCCGCGCATGTATGCCCACACCCATGGCGGAGATCGCTGGATACTCAACAAGAAAATCCAGTTCGCCAACGACCCCCTAAACCTGATGCTGGTGGAAAAAAGAGAAATCCGCAGAAAAAGCGACCGGGGTCCAAGCCGCTATCTGCCCAGGGATGGGTTCAAATGCGAATACGCCCAGTTGTGGCAAGCCATTGCAGATAAATATGACCTGCAGCTGGAGTCTAGTGATCGCAATGAAATTCGCCAAATACTTGAAGGCTGCCCTGCCGAAGAATTGGACCCAAGCCTGCTGCAGTGATGAGGCAACAGCGATTCGTTGCGATAGGGAGCGCCAACAAGGCTACGGCACAAATTGAATGTCCTGAAAGTATTACATTCCCGGATATCACAAAAAGCCGGACAGTGTCCGGCTTTTTGATCTTCTCGGCTTTGACCGGCCCGAATTAAATCCTACGGCGACAGAATTTTGATGCTGTCCATACCGTTATCAGGGTCCAACTTCAAATCACCAGCTGGGAAACCATTCTCAGACAAAATATACGCGATCACATCGGTGTACTCTTCAAACATCAGCGAACCAGGATTATCAGCGGGCATAGTCCCCATGATGTTCTCCCATAAATAAAGCAGCGGCTGGTTATTCCAGGAACGCAGAGTGTCGCGATAGAAACGCATGTTATGGCAAGTTTTGCACTGTGAGTCATATACTTGCTGACCTGATGCAACCTGCTCAGCGGTGAACACGCCATCTTTCACGGTTAGATCTTCAGCCAAGCCAGTTTGGGCTAACGTGGCGCTCATCAGTATCAGCAAGACAGCTGCCAATTTGATCGATATCATCCTCGCCGATATCTCCATCATTTTTCCTCCACTCACGGGGGTGATTACCCTCGAAATCTGCAGTGTTTAGGTTCCAGTTGAGAATGAACTAGGGCGCTATGAACTCCCAAACGATAAACCACATCCTTTCTTATATCAAGCCTAGAGGTCATCTGGAGGGCGCTTCAGGCAAGTTTTTCTTGCCTTATTTCAATTGCTTATCATTTCCTCTAGCTTAGTCCAAGCGAGATTAATGTAACCTGAATTGGGCCCGGGACTCCAAAGCTATGACAAAACTTCGAATTCACCGGCAGGATTGTGAACAACCTCACTTTCCTAGTCGCGATTCTCCTTATACATCAAGGTTGTCACTTGCTCTGACACCGGCCCGAAAAGGAAAATCACGATAGCGGTGATGAAAAAAACCGCGCTCATATTGGCAAATCTACCCTAAGTTACAAAGGTGCAAAAATAGCAGCCGCATCTCGTCAGAAACTGGCCCGCAGAGACAGGCAGGAATATCTTAAGTGGCGAGTACAGCGAACCGACCTTGAAAATGATTACGAGAAATCGAACGCCGTCTTTATTAAGGCTTATGTGACTATGCCAAGATGCCGCTCGGCTTGGATTGGTATATAGCCCACCGAGTAACCGGCCCGAAAGAATGCCATAATGCAGGTAGTCGGATAGAAAAAGCCGTTGGCGACAAAGCGGAAGGAATCAGCTTGGGATTCCCTGCCTCTCGCCCCCGCTACCATGTCGGAGCCCTTCTCCATTTCTGCTAGCAAGCGCGGTATGTCCTCAGGCTTGTGCTGACCGTCACCATCCAAAAACACAATCAAATAGCCAATGGATGCGCAGGTACGGGTCTTGATGGCTGCACCATTTCCCCTGCTGTAAGGGTGCAAGGCCACCTCCACGCCATGTTCCCTGCAGATTTCTACCGTTTCGTCAGAAGAGCCGTCGATGGCACTCTGCGTCTCCGGTTATTTCCAGCAAACGCGGCAGGAAGCAGGCAAGGTTCTGCGCCTCATTCCTGGCCGGTATGACATAGATACCTTCATGGGGCGCGATATAATTGTTTAACGGCCTAAATTCAAATGCACCGGGACAAACATCACGTGCGGGAGTAACGTGTCTATTTTGGGTTTTTATTGACATTTTTTATCTCTTTCGGACCTAATATGCGTTTAGGCAGACCCGCAGGGCACTGGGAAAACTTCGTATATGAAAAGGTAATATTTATTAATATCAATATGACAAATAGGTTATTTAGAGTTGGTACGGTCTATGTGCGCACAAATTTACCCGCTGCTTAAAAAAGCGGAACCCAAGCTTAGAAATTGCAATGACTGATTGACCAACTGCACTAAACCGAGACTGGAGACGGACAGATGAAGAAGATACAAGGTTTTACCCTGATCGAATTGATGATCGTTGTAGCGATTATCGGAATCCTAGCCGCAGTAGCACTGCCTGCCTACCAAAACTACTCAAACCGCGCGGCTTTCTCCGAGCTGGTGCTTGCCGTAACACCTCGCAAGGCCGCTGTTGAGCTGGCAATCCAGACTCGTAGCCCAGCTAACCTGGCAGAACTGGACGGTGGGGCACTGGGTATTCCAGCAAACGTTGCAGCCGCTGCTGGCGTTCACGGTGCTGCCGTTGATGACGGCGTAATTACCATGACGTGGCGTACTACTGATGGTTCATCAGCTGAAAATCAGGCCGGTACCACTTACATACTGACTGCTAGCGGCATCACGCCTCCTGTGCAGTGGACTAAAAGCGGGACTTGCCTGGCAAACGGTCTCTGCTAATAAGGCTTCGCGAGCATCCGGAGCGCCGGGTGCGGTTCTCCTGCAATAGCACTTGAGCGCAAACTAATTCTGGTTAAAGTTCGTTCGTTAGAGCCAATCACTTTGACCCCAATCGCGAATCAAGGCTGCCCTAACTGCAAACCCGAAGATGAAAGCCATGACCAAGAGCAAACAACAAGGCTTCGCATTAATAGAGCTCATGATCTTGACTGCGATCATCAGAGTCCTGGTCGCAGTCGCGCCTCCTGCATATGACCTTTATCGCAACCGCGCACGATTCTCAGAAGCAATTCTGTCGATCGGCAACATTGTCTACTCAACCGCGACTCAAAAAATCAAGGTTGGTACGACTACAGGCCAGCAACTCAACGTCGCGATCAAGAACGCAACACTGTTTCCGGTGATGATTACCCAGACGGTTGGCATTGGTGAGGGATCAAGTGCCCTGGATTCCATGCTGGATAAGTGCGCGATTTACTGCGAAGCTGAAGTCGACAACGTAGTTGATGGTCTGACAGCGCTAATGAAACCCATAATTATGGCTGTATTGGGCATACTCGTAGGCGGCTTGATGATCGCGATGTACTTGCCAATCTTCCAACTCGGTGCGGTAATGTGAATCCAGCTCCAGATTTTCACAGCTCTTGATGGCAATAGTCCAATTCCTTCAACAAACCCCAGGCTTCCTTATCGCGGTCAGCGCAGTGCTAGGTCTTCTGGTTGGCAGCTTCTTAAATGTGGTGGTGTACCGCTTACCTATCATGCTGCAACGAGACTGGAAACAGCAATGCTGTCAATACCTGGAGATTGAGGACCCCAGTCCCGCCGAGGAGAGCAACCCCCTTTATTGGGACATATTTACTCTCGCCAAACCTGATTCGCATTGCCCGAATTGCGGCCACAAAATCAAGCCATGGGAAAATATTCCGGTCATTAGCTATCTTGCGCTCTACGGGAAGTGCTCTGGGTGCAAGACTAAAATATCCCTCCGCTACCCCAGCGTAGAATTTATCAACAGCGTATTGTCAGGGCTTGTTGCCGCTACCTTTGGCCCAACCTGGCTAACCCTTGCCCTGTTGCTGTTTACCTGGGGCCTCGTCATCCTCACTCTCATTGATTTTGATCACCAGTTACTTCCTGACGATATTACCTACCCAATGCTATGGCTCGGCCTTGCGGTCAATTCGTTTGACTTCGGCATGGGCGTCAGCATTTACGACGCCGTATTAGGCTCAATTGCCGGCTACCTTTCTCTCTGGGTTTTTTACTGGGCATTTAAGATTCTGACCGGCAAAGAAGGCATGGGCCACGGTGATTTCAAATTACTGGCGGCACTAGGAGCCTGGATGGGCTGGCAAAGCCTTCTGCCAATTATTATTCTGTCCTCGTTTGTGGGGGCCATCTTCGGCATTGTTAGCATTACGATCATGGGTAGAGATCGAGCCGCGCCCATGCCGTTTGGGCCGTTTTTAGCTGGAGCTGGATTCATCATGCTAATCTGGGGACCAAAAATTAGTGCCATTTACTTCTCCAACTTTGTGGTCTGAGAGACAAGTCATGCAGTCAAAATCAGCGCAAGCGAATCAGCAATGTATGTAGTCGGTCTGACTGGAGGCATCGGCAGTGGCAAAACCACAGTGGCCAATGAATTTACGGAGCTCGGCGTGAATCTGGTGGATGCAGACATTGCCTCTCGTGAACTAGTTAAAACCGGCGCCCCTGCCCTCGAAGCAATCGGCAATCACTTTGGCCCAACAGTAATACAGACCGACGGCAGCTTGAACCGCGGCGCCCTTAGGGAAATCGTTTTTCACGATGGGGCTGAGAAAACCTGGTTAGAGCAATTGCTGCATCCATTGATAGGTCAGTGGCTGATCCAGCAGATTACCGTTAGCCAGTCGCCCTACTGCATACTGGTCTCCCCTCTCCTCCTGGAGACATCTCAGGCTCAGCTTGTAGACTGTGTCCTGGTAGTCGATGTAGAGGAGAGCACACAGCTTGAACGCACCCTAGCTCGCGACGGAGGGAACGAGGGCACTGTGCGGGCAATCATCGCGGCGCAAATGTCCCGCGCCAAGAGGCTCGAGCATGCGGATGATGTCTTTTACAATGAACGAGCGTTTAATACAGTGGCTCCCCGGGTACTTACCCTTCACAATAAATATCTGAGAGCCGCAGGAGTCAAACAAGCTGATGAGTAACACTTTCAATCGCAGTGTAAATTGCCCAACCTGTCAAAAGCCAACGCCCTGGGGTAACGCCAGCGAATTCAGACCTTTCTGCAGCGAAAGATGCAAACTGATAGATTTCGGTGAGTGGGCTACAGAAAAACACAGCATCCCCGGCCAGCCAGTTTATCCGGTGGATGATGATGGGGATGAACCGCTGCAGTGAATCGAAAATTGAATGTGCGTGAATTAAAGCGGCGTGCCGGTTGCCGCAGGCATATACATCCAGTAAAACTTGCTGCTCTCCGCGCGATTGTCGTTGTTCAGAATGATATCCATAAGCTTTCCGTCTCGATAAACACTTACTTTCTTAATTGTCTCACCTTCAAGTAAACCCAGCGGGAAATCCTCCAGCATCAAGTGAGTCTTCACGTCGGAAAGGATACAGCGAATTTTAGGAATATTTAGTTCTACTGACAGGAGCACAACAGCTTTCAGGGATACATGGAGATGCCCGCAATGCCCACCGCCCCCATGCTCTGAGCGATGTTCAGATCATCCCGCCGAAGCCCGCCCAGCGCATAAACCGGCACACTGACGCCGGCGGCAAGCTCGGCGAAGCCAGGCCAGCCAAACGCGGCACCAGCAGGATATTTTTTGGTTTCAGCAACTGGCGACAGTAGCGCGTAGTCTACAGACAGGGCTTCCGCCCTGCGCAATTCATCCCGCGAGTGACACGAGCAGCCGAGCAGAGTATCCCGCTTAGCTAGCGGTGCGGTCAACTTACCTAACTCCGTCGCCGAAAGATGCAAACCCATGCCATCGGGCAGCTTAGGGATCAAATCAACAGAAGCGTTGAGCACCAGTTGCAATCCCAGCCGCTCACCTAATGCCCCGGCGTGACTCGCCCACTTCAGTAAAGCATCTGTGGGCAACTGCTTTTGTCGCAACTGAATCAGCTTCACGTCGGCAGCAGAAACCTTCTCCAGATAATCACATAAAGCAGTCAATTCCTGAAATGCGGGTGTGATTGCCATTTCGAGGGGCAGCTTAAGTAAGTCTATTATTTGGCGATTCGCGGCTGCAAAGTCCTGCTCTTGCATATCCAGAGCCGGAACCCACTGAATCTGTTGCCCCTCTCTGCCAATAGCATTGCCGCCGAATTCTGTCACCCGCCAAACATCAAGCAGCACGCGTTTATCGCCATAGTCGTGACTAATCTTTACAAGGGGAAAGGCGGCGCCAATGCTAAGATTTAACTCTTCCTGAATCTCACGCTGCAATGCAGTAAAAACTGATTCGCCCTCCTCAACCTTTCCCCCCGGGAACTCCCAAAGCCCACCCTGATGACTGTCTGGGCGACGTAGGGCCACAAGCACTTCTTGTAGGGAATTCTTGATGACGGCAACTACAACGTGAATCAAAGCAGGAGTCTCAAAGTACGGGAGTTAAGTGCGATAATCCGCATTGATTCGTACATAATCGAGAGAAAGATCAGAGGTCCAAACTGTTTCCGCATGCGAGCCGCGTCCTAGATCGACGCTAATGCTGATCTCACTCTCGTCCATTTTCGCCTGGCCCCGAGCCTCCGTGTAGTCTGGCGACAACTCTCCAGCAGCCACAAGGCAAACGTCTCCAAGGTAAATAGTCAGTGCTGACAGGTCGAAATCTCTCACTCCAGCCCGCCCAACTGCAGCCAGGATGCGGCCCCAATTGGGGTCTGCCGCATACATTGCTGTCTTTACTAGCGGTGACTCGGCAATGGTATAAGCCACAGCCAGGCACTCTTGCTCATCGAGCCCGTTTTCCACTCGCACCGTAACAAATTTGGTCCCCCCCTCGGCATCTTTAATGATGGCCATAGCCAGCTCCCTGAAAACATCCGTCAGCGCCTTTTGAAACGTGACGCGCTCGGCAGCTTCTAAAGTGCTGTAGTTGTATCGCTTGCCAGTCGCAACCAGCATGCAGGCATCATTGGTAGAAGTATCACCATCAACTGTAATGCGGTTGAAACTCTGGGAGACTGCCTGGTGAAGAAGTCCATCCAGATCCGACTGGTCGATGCCCAGATCGGTAAAAATAAAAGCCAGCATCGTGGCCATATTGGGTTTAATCATGCCAGCCCCTTTGGCCATACCTTTGATCACCACCTCTCGTCCGCTAATTTCAATCGCCTTACTGGCGAGTTTGGGATGGGTATCGGTGGTCATGATCCCGGTGGCTGCATCAAGCCATTTACCGTCCTCCAATTGTGAGAAAGCGTCAGGTACGCCTAATAGGATGTTTTCAACAGGAAGCAGCTCACCAATGACGCCCGTAGAGAACGGCAAAATCTGGTCTGGCTGAACGCGTGCGATCTTTGCTATAGACTGACAGCATCGCAGCGCATCGACTAGTCCTGCCTCACCGGTGCCGGCGTTCGCATTGCCCGTGTTGATCAGAAAATAGCGCGGCGTATTCGCTAGCAAATGCTGCCGTGCTATTTGCACCGGTGCAGCGCAGAATGCGTTTTGAGTAAACGCACCCGTAACGCTCGCGCCCTTTGGTATTTCAATTAACACAAGATCCAGAAGGTCGGCATAACGAACGCCACTGGCAACGGCGGACAGTCTGATGCCTTCAACTTTTGCGGTATCTGATTCAGGCTGATCGGCCATACCTAATCCCGATCAGGCAATCTTGCCACAACATTGCTTGTATTTTTTGCCGGAACCACAGGGGCAAGGGTCATTTCTGCCGACTTTCGGCACATCCCTAACAAAAGGCGACTGGTTACCCTGCTGCTGCGGGTTGCCCTGCTGCCCGGCACCCTGCCCCTGAGCAGCCATTGCCCCCGCCTCTGCACCACCAGATAACGCTGAAACTTCCTGATGCTGAAAATTCATTTTTTCACGCGCAGCTTCTTCTCGTCGCTTGCGCTCAATGGCATCGGCTGGGTCTTCCTGCCGAATTTTAACGTGACTCAGAACTTTGATTGCCTCTCGCTGCAGGTGATCAAGCAGCGTTGTGAAAAGGGCAAAGGCTTCACGCTTGTATTCCTGGCGCGGATTCTTGCCGCCATAGCTGCGCAGAAAAATCCCCTGACGCAAATGATCCATTGTCGCCAGATGTTCTTTCCACAGGCCATCAAGAATCTGCAGAGTGATCTGCTTTTCAAACAGGCGCATATTCTCACCAACTGCTTCAGCCTTGTTCTCATACTCCTGCTCAAGTATGTCAGTGAGCTTCGCTTTTAGCTGGTCCTCATATAGCTGATCATCCTCATCCAGCCATTGTTGAAGGGGCTGACTGGTATTGAATTCAGTTTTGATGGATTCCTCGAGGCCAGCAACGTCCCACTGCTCAGGCACGCTCTGCGGCGGAATGTAATCGTCGACCACTTGCGCGACAACTTCCTCGCGCATTTCCTTTAGCAGCTCAGAAATATCATCACTGGCCATCAATTCATTACGCTGGCGATAGATAATCGTTCTCTGGTCATTAGCCACATTGTCATATTCAAGCAACTGCTTACGTATATCGAAGTTGCGCCCCTCTACCTTACGCTGCGCCTTCTCAATGGAGCGCGTCACCATGCCATGTTCGATAGCCTCACCGTGCTCCATGCCAAGTTTACGCATGAAGTTTTTCACACCCTCGCTCGCAAAAATGCGTAGTAGATTGTCCTCCATAGAGAGGTAGAATCTGGAATAGCCTGGATCACCCTGGCGACCAGCACGACCGCGCAGCTGGTTATCGATGCGGCGCGACTCATGACGCTCGGTACCGATGATATGCAACCCGCCAGCTGCAAGAACCTGTTTATGACGCTCCTCCCACTCCGCCTTGAGCTGATCTATCTGCTCTTGAGTTGGATTTTCAAGCGCATCCACTTCTACTTCCCATTTACCACCCAAGACGATATCCGTGCCGCGCCCAGCCATATTCGTCGCGATGGTGACCGCACCCGGGCGACCGGCTTGGGCAATTATCTCTGCCTCTTTGGCATGAAATTTGGCATTAAGCACTTCATGATCGATTTTCTTTTTCTTTAGAAAATCAGAAAGTATTTCAGACGTATCAATTGATGCCGTACCAACCAGTACTGGAGCGCCTTTGTCGCAGAGCTCTATAATGTCTCCGAGAATTGATTCGAATTTTTCCTCCATGGAGAGAAAAATCAGATCGTTGGCGTCGTCACGAACCATTGGCACATTAGTGGGAATGACAACTACATCTAGGCCATAGATCTGGCTGAATTCAAAAGCTTCCGTGTCCGCAGTGCCGGTCATACCCGCTAGCTTGTTGTATAGGCGGAAAAAATTCTGAAATGTCGTTGAAGCCAGAGTTTGACTCTCACTCTGTATTTCCAGCCTTTCCTTGGCCTCGAGCGCCTGGTGCAGCCCCTCGGAAAGCCTGCGGCCTTCCATGGTACGCCCAGTATGCTCATCAATCAGAACGATTCGCTTGTTTTGAACTATATATTCAACATCTCGATTAAAAAGGTGATGCGCTTTCAACGCGGCATGTACGTGATGCAACAATGAAAGATTCGTGGCAGCATAGAGCGACTCGCCTTCATCAAGCAGCTTTTTCTGAATCAGCAATGCTTCTACGAATTCATGACCTGATTCCGTGAGCTCAACCTGCCTGCTCTTTTCATCCGCGGTAAAATGCCCAGATTCTTCAGGAATGAAATTCTTGTCCATCATCTCCATCTTGGACTTTTCCTGTTTAACACCCTTCTCAAGCCTCGGGATCAGCTTATCAATTTCAGCGTAGAGCTGAGAACTATCTTCGGCCGCGCCGGAGATAATTAAGGGCGTTCTTGCCTCGTCGATAAGAATAGAGTCAACCTCATCGACAATTGCGAAGTTAAGTTGCTTCTGCATCTTGTCTTCGAGGCGAAATGCCATGTTGTCGCGTAAATAGTCAAACCCAAATTCGTTGTTGGTTCCGTAGGTGATAGATGAATCGTAAGCCTGTCCTTTCACTTCCGGTGTTTGTCCAGATTTTACGACGCCGACAGTAAGCCCCAAAAACTCGTAAATCGGCCGCATCCAGTTAGCATCGCGCTCGGCGAGATATTCATTTACTGTGACTATGTGTACGCCGGCGTCTGAAATCGCATTGAGATAAGCTGGCAATGTGGCAACCAGAGTCTTGCCTTCACCAGTTCGCATCTCTGCGATATTGCCCTGGTTCAACACCATGCCCCCGATCAACTGCACATCAAAATGCCGAAGACCAAGAGTTCGCTTGCTGGCCTCACGCACTACCGCAAATGCCTCAGGCAAGATACTTTCCAGCGTTGCGCCTCCTTCAAGCCTTTGCTTGAACTCTTCAGTTTTCGCGCGCAGCTGTTCGTCAGAAACTCCTTCCAGTTCGGCTTCCATCGCATTGATCACGCCAACGGTCTTGTTCATTTTCTTTAGCTTTCTGGCGTTGCTGCTGCCAAAGACTTTATTGAGAATGTTCATACTTGAATTCTGATACCTGTATTGGGCCCTTCTTTAAAAAATGATAGCCAGAGCATCCCGCGGGCAGTTACCCATGGAGCTGTGGAGATTTCGGAGAAGCGGGAATTATCTGGCGGTGCGATGTATGTAGGCAGCCGGATCGACGACGCGGCCGTTTTTATAGACTTCGAAATGGACGTGTGGGCCAGTGGAGCGACCTGTAGATCCAACAAGCGCGATATTCTGGCCTTTGTTGACCACATCGCCAACGTCTACAAAAAGCTTCTCAGCATGGGCATACCGAGTAGTAAACCCACTGCCGTGATTCACTTCAACCATCAGACCGTAGCCTGAACGAGGGCCAGACCAAGTTACTACACCCGACGCTACTGTATTGATTTCAGCCCCAGACCGGCCCGTTGTGAAATCGATGCCTGTGTGATAAGTCAGTCGCCCGGTGAAGGGATCAGGCCGCTGCCCAAAGCGCGAAGCGATCCAGCCGTTCTCGACCGGTCTGCCTGCGATAAATACATCGGATTGAATTTTTCTATCGGTCAGCATCCCCTCAAGAATTTCGAGCTGATTCTGGCGATCCTCGAGATGTTCTTCCAGACGATCAACGGCGCTTGCGAATCCGTCCGTGCTATAAGCTTCGGAACTGCCAGTCCCTGGCCCTCCCAGCGCAACCGGCTGACTGAAATCAAATTCACCGGTGTCTAGATTTGTCATAGTGGTGATACGCTCACCCACAGCATCGAGACGTACTAGTCTGGCCTGGAGCATAGCCAGACGGAGCGTTAGCGCCTCAAGTTCTTGCTCTGAATCTTGCTTAACTTCCTGTAATTCTTCAGCCTGGAAACGTAGCTGTTGCTCCCAGTTGCGGGCAGTTTCCTCCGTAAATATGACGGAATCCTGAGATATGGCGAGTTGATAGCCAAAATAACCGAGTGCTACTGGGGTACCCAGCAAGAGAATTGAGAGCAGGCCTTTAAACCAGCCCTTAAGGACGATGGTCTTGGTGAGGCCGTGACGATGGTCGACGAGTATGAGTTTCATTGTTCAGCGTAATTCTTAGCTACCCGGATAGCGCACTTGGGGATTAGCCCAGAAACTTCAACGCCCAACTTACCTGAATTGCGAGGATTTGATACCACTGTGCCATTGTACAGTGTTTTAAGAAACCCCTGTAAAAATAAGAAGTTAGGTGTGATCTAGTAGCTTATGCTGCAAGCACAGGCTTCACGTAGGAAATGGGCACGTTTGATTCTTCATCGAAACTGACAATTTCCCAGGCGTCTTCATTCACTTCAAGCATTCTTAATAATGCATTATTGAGAGCATGTCCAGATTTATATCCCTTGAACTCGCCGATGAGGCTATTGCCCAAAAGGTATAAATCTCCAATAGAATCAAGAATCTTGTGCTTTACGAACTCATCTTCATAGCGCAATCCGTCTTCATTAAGCACTTTGTAATCACCCACTGCGATTGCGTTGTCCATGCTGGCACCTAATGCTAGGTTGCGATTACGCAGCTCTTCGAATTCATGCATAAAGCCGAAGGTTCGCGCTCGGCTGACTTCTTTTACGAAGGAAGTGCTGGAGAAATCGATTGTCGCGCTTTTGGTGTGCTTTTTGTAAACGGGATGGTCGTATAGCAGCGTGTAGCTCACTTTGAACCCGTCAAACGGCTCCAAACTGACCGATTTATCACCCTGTTCCAGATGAATAGGCTTTTTAATCTTGATGAATTTCTTGAGCTCGCTCTGCTCCTCAATACCTGCAGACTGGATCAGGAAGACAAATGGGCCGGCACTACCGTCCATGATAGGTACTTCAGGCGCACTCACGTCGATTAAGGCGTTATCAATCCCAAGGCCTGACAGCGCTGACATCAAATGCTCGATGGTAGAGATGCGGACGTCGTCCTTCACTAAACAAGTGGATAGCGTAGTGTCCCCCACATTGGCCGCCGTCGCCGGGATTTGAACTATTGGACTCAGATCAGCGCGAGTGAAAACAATGCCAGTATTAGCTGGAGCAGGACGCAAGGTGAGATAGACTTTCTCCCCAGTATGCAGACCCACGCCTGTAGCACGGATCACGTTTTTCAGTGTTCTCTGATTCAGCATAGAGTTTTTAATTGTTCTTCATTACGGGTCACCAATGGTAAGACTCCCGTAATTGGTTTCAGTTCCCAGCCAGATGAGCATGAGGGCGAGAATTACCCAAATATGTCGACATGCTGGCCTCAAACTCAAGCAACAGCAGTAATATTTTGTTGGTATTACGCCATTCCACCCATCGCTGGATCAGATCGAGGAGATGGCGATAAATTTCGCGACCGCTTCACGGCTATCCGCAAAATTTATTAACGGGGACGTCAAGAGCTTTCACTCAAATTGTAGCAGAGATGCACGAATTTCCCAATATCTTGTGTATGACGCGGAAAAACAAAGCCGAGGGGGCTCCGCCCTTCTTGTTTTGCCCGCTGGTTTAAAGTCAAGATGTCCACCCAGCCTAAGCTAAAGTTCAGGATTTAGTGCGCCTGCCACACATACAATACCGCTCAATCCGCCTGCCTGCGCAAGAAGGCAGGGATGTCCAAATAATCCATATCAGCGGTCTCTGCTCCGGCCGCCTGCTTCATGGCTGCGCCTCTATCTGCTGCAGGTCGGTTTCGCATTACCGCGGGCCTGTCAAGCTGTTTATAATCCATTTCATCGCGCCCAGTGTTGTCCACGACTTTCTTGGGAAGTACCTGGTTTCCGCCGAGGCCGGTTGCCACAACGGTCACTCGCATTTCATCGCCAAGGGTCGGGTCTATTACTGTGCCGACCACGACTGTCGCATCATCTGACGCAAACTCTTCTACTGTGTCGCCTACTTCGGAGAACTCGCCTAGTGACAGACTCTCACCCGCCGTGATATTAACCAGAATGCCGCGGGCTCCTTGCAGATTAACATCTTCAAGCAATGGCGAACGAATAGCAGACTCTGCTGCTTCACGGGCTCTGTCTTCGCCAGAAGCGAATCCAGTTCCCATCATGGCCATACCCATTTCCGACATTACAGTCTTCACATCAGCAAAATCGACGTTGATCATGCCTGGGTGCATGATGAGATCAGCGATACCTTTCACTGCACCCAGCAGAACGTCATTGGCAGCTTTGAATGCCTCCAGTAATGACGCTTCCTTGCCGAGCACATCCAGCAATTTTTCATTGGGAATAGTAATTAGCGAATCAACGCTGGCGGAAAGCTGCTCGATGCCTTTCCCTGCAATAGATGAGCGCTTCTTCCCTTCAAAAGGAAAAGGTCGGGTAACCACAGCAACTGTCAGTATGCCCATTTCTCTGGCAACTTCAGCGACAATAGGCGCAGCACCCGTACCAGTTCCACCGCCCATGCCCGCGGTAATGAACACCATATCGGCTCCAGACAGAATATCGGCAATCTGGTCACGGTCTTCGAGAGCTGCCTGCCGACCTATTTCAGGATTAGCACCTGCACCAAGCCCCTTAGTGATTGTGGTTCCCATCTGCAAAATAGTCTTGGCCTTGAGATTACTTAGCGCCTGGGAATCGGTGTTGGCACAGATGAAGTCTACCCCATCAACCTGGTTGCTGATCATGTGGTGGACAGCATTGCCTCCGCCACCTCCAACCCCGATTACTTTTATCACCGCACTCTGCGGTATATTATCTACTAATTCAAACATACAACCCCCTCGGTCTCTTATATTCTTGCATTCCAATCAAACGAAATAGCTGACTAGAAGTTTCCCTGGAACCAATTTTTAACTCTGTCTACCAAATGAATCTGAGGATCACCTTTAGGATCAACGCCATCGTGTTCCTGATGTTGTTTCAAGCCATAGAGCAACAAACCAACACCGGTTGAATAAATCGGGTTACGCACAATATCGGCCAGGCCATTGACGTTGTGCGGCGCACCTATGCGAACCGGTGCATGGAAAATCTCTTCTGCTAATTCAACAACGCCTTCCATCTTGCTAGTTCCGCCTGTTAGCACCACACCTGCCGCTAGCAGGTTGTCAAAGCCGCTGCGCTGCAACTCCTCCTGCACCAGCGTGAAAAGCTCATCATATCGAGGCTCCACGACTTCGGCCAGCGACTGCCGGGATAGCTCTCGCGGTGGGCGATCACCAACACTGGGCACTTTGATCGTGTCCTCAGCGTTCGCCAGCTGTGTTAGCGCACAGGCATATTTGATCTTAATCTCATCGGCGTTTTCGGTAGGCGTTCGCAGCGCCATGGCAATATCGTTGGTTACCTGATCGCCGGCTATGGGTATAACACCGGTATGCCGTATCGCGCCTTCCGTAAAAACCGCTATATCCGTCGTACCGCCGCCAATGTCTACCAGACAGACACCAAGTTCTTTCTCGTCCTCCGTCAACACGGCATAGGCGGACGCAAGCTGCTCGAGAATGATTTCATCAGTCTCCAGACCACAGCGGCGAATGCATTTTTCTATGTTTTGAACCGCGTTGATCGCGCAGGTTACAAGATGCACCTTCGCTTCTAAACGTACACCGGACATTCCAAGTGGTTCTTTGACACCTTCTTGCGAATCAATGATGTATTCCTGCGGAAGGATATGCAGGACCTTTTGATCGGCTGGAATGGCGACAGCCTGCGCTGCATCGATTACACGCTCAATATCTGCTTTCGTAACCTCACCGTCGCGAATAGCTACGATGCCATGTGAATTCATGCTGCGAATATGGCTGCCCGCAATACCGGCATAGACAGAGTGAATTTGACAACCGGCCATTAGCTCTGCTTCCTCTATCGCCCGTTGAATCGACTCCACTGTGGATTCAATATTTACCACGGTGCCTTTCTTGAGCCCGCGAGAGCGATGACTGCCAATGCCCACGATGTCCAGGCTGCCATCAGGATTTATATCACCAACAATCGCAACAACCTTGGAAGTTCCAATATCTAGGCCTACGATGATGTTTTCGCCAACCGCTTTGCTCATCAGCTGCACTCTCCTGTTAATGAACAGGACATTAATTTCAATCGCTGAGCAATATGGCCAAGACCTTTCATCTCACTGCGAACCCAGCCAATTCTTTTTCCGCTCTTTTGATTGCCAGTCCGTTGTCATAGCGCAAGTCTACGGAAACGATTGCTCTCGCCTCCATATCTTGCTGACTACGATAAAAGTCTATAAATCTACCAAGGCGCTCTGAAACTTGCTCTCTGCCAGCAGTCACTCTAATTTCGCGATTTAATTCAAGCGTCCAATTTCCTCGCTGACTCAGGCCGAGGGCAGTCACCCGCAACCCTGCTGAAAACAGCTGTTGCCTCAGCGCGTGATACTGTTCCATTACCTTGATCTGCGCCTGTGCTGGCCCCGATAGCATCGGCAAGCTCGCGAGCTGGTCAGCGCCAGGCGGCTGAAACACTTCGCCGTATTGATTCAGCAGTTGGCCGTCACTCCAACGAGCAATTGCAACCTCTTCCTGAATGCTCAGCGCCAGAGTGTCAGGCCAGACCTTCTTCACCGTAGCGTGACGAATCCATGGATGTTGCTCTAAGCGAAGCTTGGTGCCCTCCACATCAAAATTAAAAAAACCTGCCCCCATCAATCCCGTCAGCAGATTCCGAATTTCCTGCTCAGAAACGTGTTGCCACTGATTGTCCATTAGCACCTTGGTGACAGGGCGACTGAACGTTTCAGCCACGTTGTCTCGGTTTTGTTGTAGCAGTACACTTGTCATAAGCACCAATAGCGCCAGCAGAATCAGCCGGCGTTTGACAACCGCCCCGCGATTTAATGGTTGGCCACCCCAGTGCACCCGGCCTGGCGCCATTCGAATCGCAGGTCCTGTTGTCTTGGTTCTTCTTCCTAGTGCCATTTCTACCCACTTTCTCAATCAGTTAGGTGCTGAATTCAAAATCCAGAATACGCAGCATCAGCTCATCAAAATCAATTCCGATGCGCGCGGCCGATGTCGGGACGAAACTGTGAGAGGTCATGCCGGGAATGGTATTCAATTCCAGCAAGTAATAATCTCCAGCTGCGTCCTGCATAAAATCAACCCTCGCCAGCCCGCTGCAGCCGAGACTCTGATAGGCCGTGCGCACCAGAGCCTCTATGTACGTCGACTCCTTTTCAGCAAACTCCACTGGACAGATAATGCGGGTGTTTTCATCTATGTATTTGGCCTCATAGTCGAAAAACTGTCGATCGGTTTCTAGCAGAATCATTGGCAGCAACTCATCACCCAGGATGCCTACCGAATACTCTGGACCATCAACATATTTTTCAGCCATTACGCCCTGTTCGAATTTCATTGCGCTTTTGTATTCTTGTTGTAATTGCGTTGCTGTTTCTGCGATAGCGATACCCAGGCTTGATCCACCATAAATCGGTTTTACGACAGCTTTACCTAACCTGTTAATAATGTCATTCCAATCGCTATCTGCATCTAATTCAACAAAATCAGCTGTAGCCAGTCCGACCTGACGCCATATCAACTTACTCTTTACCTTGTCCATGGCCAGCGCAGAAGCCAATACACCAGAACCCGTATAGTTAATGCCTAGCAGATCCATCATTCCCTGGATCACGCCATCTTCACCGCCCTGCCCGTGCAGCATATTCACCACTAAATCTGGTGTCGCCGCTTGCAGCTCGTTTGCAATGTCATTCCCTACATCAATCACTGTGGTTTGAACCCCAAGTCGAAGTAGACTCTCGGCAACAGCCTCACCACTAAGAAGGGAAATCTCACGCTCTGGTGACGTTCCTCCCTTCAGCACAACTACGTGGCCTGCTTTTGGCAGTATTTGTTCTTTATTTATCGTTCTCATCAGTACTTTTCTTAACCCGATAGGGCTAAAATCTTCCATTAAAATCAACAAATTACCGGTTCAGGAAGCCTTTGCTAGCCAAATCCCGCGCCAGACTGCCGACACTACCCGCCCCCTGAGTCAAAACCATGTCTCCGGGGCGCAACATATCCCTCAAAATTCCAAGCAAATCTGACTCATTTTGGACCAAAACGGGATCAACCTTGCCCCGCAAACGGA